>Ga0214542_1009846_pt1 | contig 14456 bp, 7 predicted proteins | sample CNSS1metaG_FD_160096 | JGI IMG/M metagenome (GOLD analysis project Ga0214542, IMG submission 160096) | Root nodule microbial communities from cowpea collected in UCLA plant growth center, Los Angeles, California, USA - CNSS1 | ecosystem: Host-associated > Plants > Roots > Nodule | place: USA...
TACTGTGCTTGATCTTTCTTGGAAGTCACTTCTTGAAGGAAGTCAGCAGCACCTTTCCTCTCGGGACATCTGAAACCCATGGATTCAAAGAAGTCCAGAACATATTCACGAGGGCCATGGTAAACAACTTGGCCGTCTGCGATCAAGATAATGTCGTCGAAAAGATCATAAGTCTCGGGTGCTGGCTGGAGCAAAGATATGACAGCAGTTCCATTTAGAATGTGGACATATTGTCTGAGAGAGCTCACAATCTGAAATGTGGTGGAACTGTCCAACCCTGTCGAGATTTCATCCATGAATAAAGCATTCGCTGGTCCAACCAACATCTCTCCAGTAGTAACACGCTTCCTTTGCCCTCCAGAGATCCCACGCAACATTTCATCCCCCACCATGGTATCAGCACATATATCTAACCCCAGAATCTGCAAAGATAAACAGTTAACGAGTTCAGTATGCTGGCCTTCGAAGCAAGCTCTAGCTTGTCATCACATAATTGAATTGAACCATGTTTGTTTAAGCATTACCTTCATTGTATAATCTGTCACTATGCTTGACTCCTGGCCTGCAGTTGCAGTTGCCTGTTACATCAAAAGACTATAATCAGATGCAATCCAAGTTTTGGTTGTTCTATTTTACTGAAAAAAAGATTAACAAGAGCTTGTTTGGTGACCTTCATGTAGACATCAAGATCTGGGTCAGGCTTCATATTTGCTGCTTTCTCTCTTCTAGACAACTCAGATAGCATGTCTGCGGATTCAAAGAATTAAATGATGATCAGTCATTCTTAGTTACGCTGCATACATGTTAAATTAGATTTTGTAAAGGTTAGTTAGAGAGGGGAGGCAAAGGGAAACTAACCATAACGTGATCCAACCCCTTGGCACCTTGCGGAGAAAGCCAAGGTTTCCCTCACAGTCATTTCTCCAATGTGAACATCGTGCTGGCTGATGTAAGCAGCGGTTCTCTGGGGTACAAACTCGTTCAGTTCGTGTCCATTGTAAGTCACTTTTCCAGATACCTGAACAACACATTGGTATCATATTAGTATTTCTTTCTTTCTTTCTTTCTGTCAATATATATAATAGTAAAGAAATGTGATTAACCTGAAGACTTTTATCAAGTTTTCCTGACAAGGCCAAGAGGAGTGTGGTCTTTCCCGAACTTGGAGGACCCAAAAGCAGTGTCATCCTGCGAGGTTTAATAACCCCGCTGACATCTTTGAGAATAGTGACGTGTTTCTTTCTGCTGGGGATGATATGGAGCGCGTTAAAAAACCCCTGCAAGATCAACAACCGTGTTGAGAGACTAATTGCAGAGGAAAAAAGAACAAAGAAACTCGAAATTACAGGAAATGGAAGGAGCAAATTCAGTACCTCAATGACATTAGTGGCAGAGTTGATGAAAGAGGGCAAAGCTCTGCCTCCCACAAAAGCCTCTGCCTCAATCTTCAGGTGCTCGTATCGAACTTCAATAGTGGGAATATCAAGTCCAACTCTGTAAAAAGCAGCAAGTGAAAACAGGAAAAAAATATATGAGTCTCTGAAAAGGTTATGTATGGGTTGATACAGTTGTGTTAGGAAGAGTAATGAACCTGTCAATACGCTCCTTGAGCTTCAACAAGAACCTCTCGTTGTCCTCCTCAGCCACTTTGACCAGCCTCTCAAGAAGCTTCTGTCTTTCTTGGTAACCAAGATCAGCCACGTCGATTTCGTTGGCGGCTCCATGAGATGCTGTCAGCAGACCTTTCCTGAGACGGTTGTAGGTTGGGAGCTTCTCGAGAGCAGCCCATTTGAGAGCTTCTTCGTCATCTTCTTCGCGTGAAGACCTTGAGAATACCTCCACACTGCTGTTTCTCCAAACCGTCGAACTTCTCGCTCGCATACTGTTACTTGCTCTGTATATATCGCCGCCCTCCATTCTCTCAGATTCTCGCGGTTACCCGCCACGCCGCACCACCCTGTTTTTTCTTTCTCTCTCTCTCTTCTTCTTCTTGTTCGACAAGGTGACGGAACCAGACACCACTGTCTGCGTTGCTTTGTGGTGAAGGTAAAAGAATGAAAGAATGTGCAACAAAAACGAAAGCGAAATGGTTCTTTTTTTCTGAAATGAGTAGTAGGGAATGGGAAAACCATGTCTCTCTATTTATACTTTTGTTGACGTCAAAACGAGACAGCCATGGATATTCATGAGTCAAACCTTCGAATTAAATATTAAATACCGCTACTCATTCGTATCACCTTTTCCTTCTTTTTTCTTTTCTTTAATAAGAGAAAAACATGCCAAAAACTAAATGTTCTGTTACTTTAATAACTGTCATTTTTACGATGTCTTAAACAACTGCTAAATGCGCTGAATGTGTCACTGTCGGTAATCCAACAAAATTACTGCACTAAACACTACTCAACCATTAATTGCAAGATTAATTACATATTAAATATAGATACTAATAAGTAAAAAATTTATATATTCTGTTATTAAATACATATTAAATGTCCTGCTATTTTAATATAGATACTAATAAGTAAAAAAAATTATAATGTGTTAAATGTTCTATGGTTGATGTCAATTATTTTTTCGCGCGGAAAGAACTGTTTGTAACAGTAGCGGTAGCTAAGAATATTAATCACAATTCAGCAAAATAATTGATGAAAAGAATAAAATGAAATAAAAAATGGACATTGAATGTATTTGGATATGTTTAAAAAAAGTGTAGTCAAAAGTTTGGAGCTTGACCGATAGATAAGACATGATACCATTTGAAAAGGAAGTAGTGTATGTTAGGGAAAAAGTCGCAAAAAGAATCCTTTGAGATCTTTTTGATGAAAAGAGAAAATAATAGTAACGTTGTAACGGAATTTCCATTTTTAATTTTAATTTGGAGAAAAAAAAACGGCCGAAAGAATGGATTTCTTCACGTGTATTGCTTCTGAAGCTTCTCCGAAACATTGGCAACTAAAGGAATGAAAGCCTTCACACTTTGACTTCTAGATTGATAAAAAAAATATTATTATATAAGACATAGCCAGCAAAATTGATCAGCTGTTGTGGGCGTTGAAAGAACCTTTGACCAATAATTCATCTTCTAGATAGATAGCAATCGGTTACAGACATGTTACATGAACAGATCCAAGTAAATCATTTTTCACACAAAATCTAACATAAAGTAAAAAGTATACGATATTTTAATTATTAAAAAAAAAATAGGACAAAATTAAATTAAATACACACAGGTGTATACTAAATTAAATCAAAAGGATATATATGTGAATTAAATCGAGATCAATACAATGACATCTGATAATGACACTGACTTGTAACACTGATAATGTCATTTGTCACACACAAAAACATGACACATGGCATTTTTTTCAAAAATTAAAAAAGAATTCAAATAAATTAAATAAAAAAAAACACAGATTGACACGTGACATGTCGTTAACAGTGTTAGTCAATTTTGTCTGGAAGAAACATAATTGAAGCACTTTTTCAAAAGTTAAGATGTAATTCACACTTTTTAAAAAATGTATAGCAGATTAACACACATCTACCAAAATAGATAATGTACCAGTAATTATATTAAAATTTATTGTTGGATATGTTTGTTACAGTTTCTATAATGTTCGATTAAACCGTGTTTGGTGCACAGAAATGAGAATCCAGCTGCATTGCTCGTATCATTGTTTGGTGCACAGAAATGAGAAACTATCATTCTTTGTCCAAAGCAATGTCAATAGCTTTCATATTATTAAAGGTGATTATGGATCGAATTTTTTCAAATTCAGTCTAAATGCAGTTTAAATTTAATAAAATATATTAAATTTATAATTCAAAATTTATTTTAACTAAATTAAATTAGATTAAATTTAGATCGAACTCATTTTGTCAATTACATTAAATTTAGTAAGATTGAAATAATAGACATGATAATTAGGTTCATTAAACATAGTTTAGAACGAATTAACTAGATATGAACCCAACTTGACTTTTTCTGAACAAATGTTAACTTAGTTCTGACCATTTGACTTGAATTGACTGGATTCTGTTGGGATTTTTTTAGGGCTGTTGAGAGATATGACATATATGAGAGATATATGTGATATATTATACGGAGGAATATATTATTATATTTTATTGATATATTATATATAAAGCAAAATATAACAAATATCAAGTATAAAATATTTAGAATATCTCACTTCTAATATAAAATAATAACTAATCTCTAAAACTGAAATATATCTCTAAAACTGAAATATTTTCTAGAAACTAATTTAAATAAAAAAATATATTAAATAATATTTTCAATACACTTGAATTTCAATCTTAATTGATTCGACTCAATTACAAATATAGATCAACTCGACTCAATCCATAACTATATCCCTTACTTGTCAACATAAAAATAATTCCAATTGCTCTACAAATAAAAGTGCAACAAATCGTTTCTGCTATATTCAGTGTTTCAGCTTCCATGAAATCAAACCAATTTTAGTCAAATTGTGAAATGGTTCTACATTTCCTTCCAAACAGGCTTGAACAATTTTTTTCATAGAATAGTTTTATTTCACTGATGTTCAGTACATTACCGAATTCAATTTCAAACTAATTTGACTTGATTAAGTTTCAAAGACGTCATAAATTTATATATTTTTAATTGAATTTCTGTTAAAAAAATTGGTAGATAATTTTAATAAAAACTTGAAAATACTTAGATTTATAAGATATTTAAAACTTACAAACTAATGTGAAAGCTGTATATGCTTTGCCATGTGAACTTATTTTCTGAAACCTTTCCTCTTATTTGCAGATCCCAGTGCAGCTTATCTATGGGGACATTTTTTTCTTTTCTTTCTGTTCAAACAGTTTCTATTATGTCCCATGAAGCTATTTTTTGTCTGAAAATTTCCATTCCTGTAGACCACCAAATGTATGGAACATTTGAACCGGTGATGTTTGATGTAATAGATGTTAGATTTGCCAAAGTTGTACTCTTTATTGATAATAAAAAGTCTCTGTTCACGTGATGTTTGTCATTATTCTGATAAAAGAAAATTACTTTTTCGTAATAATAATAATAAAAAAAAAATTGTTAGCTGCTTTGACCTTGTCCGCATGGATATTTGCGGTTCATTGGATGGCCTTCTATTTTAGAGAAAAGGTGAAAATGGAACCTTTCATTTGCTGCCAAGTTAAACACAACTTCGCTTTAACTAAGCCTCTTGCAAAGGACCATTCATGGGTCTTTATGACACACCATTAAAGAGCCGGGGGATTTCTTCCTCTACCTCTAGTTTAGTTTTTCTTTCTGCACTCCAACCTTTTTATAATTCTATTGTTACCCTTTTAGGTTTGTAGTTATTGGTTTTCGAAATACTTTAGGAATCACCCTTTTTAGAATTTGGTGTTATGGTTTGCAAAATCCAGTTTGGACTATTTTAATTGTTAGGAATCCAAGTGTGATTCTAAGTTTCACATTAGTTAGAAATGAGAAAGTGGAAAACTATATAAGAATAAAGACTCATAAACATATTGTTTTAAGGTTTTGGGTTGAGAGTGGTGTCAATGTCTTATGTGGTTGAACTCAGGTCTCATTGGTGTTTGTATCTCCCCAGTGATACCCCTCTTTAAAAACCTAACATTAATTTTTTTTTTTGTTCTTGGTTGACATATTTTAATTTATGTTTTTTATTTTCTACAGATATGGCAAAAACTCGCAGTGTTCATACAATTCAAAAAGAAAACTATGAACAGGATGACAGAAGAAGATCTACTCATGGAGAAAGCTCTCAACAAGGTGAGAGAAGAAGACCTATTGTGTATGCTCTCATCTAACTATAATGGGACACTTTTGTCTCAATGTCCCTCAGGATATTGTTGGTGGTGTGGCATCACTGATTGAGTTATTAAGAGTGGACCAGACAAAGTCCACATTTGAACTTAGACAATGTCGAGGGAGCCATGTGCGATTGAGTTAATTAAGAGATTATAACACTTTCATTAGATAACATTCTTATGTTTTAACTTGTTGTTATCTTTGCATAATGCACTAAAATTTGTTGCGAGCATTTTACAAAGAATGGTTGATTGAAGGGATGTCAGTGAGGGCACTATCGCATAGGATAGGACTCAAGAGGCATTGCAAGTAGGGATGACAAATGAACTCGTCCCCGTTTTGATGGGGAATCCCTGCATTGAATAGATATAAGTATATAGGAAATCCCCCACTTTTTCAATTGGGCATGGAAATGTACATATTCGTCTCCCCGCCATATCCTCGCCCCGTTTAAATTATTAAAATATTCATAGTCAATTAAGTAACCTTTTATATATATATATTTATATATATATATATATATATATATATATATATATATATATATATATATTACAACACAATTACTAGTTTTTGTTTCTTCTAATTTTTTGGTTTGTCATAAAATTCATTCATATCTCTAATATATTTTTTATCTTATCATAATCTTTATGTAATTATGTTCGAATGATGTATGTCAATTAAATATTTTTTGTCTCACATTTGAATATTTCTATTCTTTTTAATATTTTATTTATTGTATATTTTCCTTTTCACATGAGAATGTTTAACACTCTAAATTCAAGTGTTCAATAACATAAACCTTTCATTTACTAGGTAATATAAAAGGTTTATCTTATTTACTTTATTATTATTAATTTTTGTTTCATTTGAAGAACTATTTTGTTCGTCAAATTCTCAAATTGTTTCTAAGACACATATTTGATAATTTTTTAATATTTTTATTTGTTGTTTATATGTAGAATATTATTTTTATATATTTTATATATTTTATATAATTATTTTTTATTTTCTAACTCATTATCATATTATAATTTTGTAACCATAATTGTATAAATAAATTTTAGTTACTATAATATAAAAAATTAATATAATTACCATAAAATTTTTTTATCACCATCTAACGTATATTGATGTTCAAAAATGTAAGATCTATGTTAAAATTTTATCATTATTAGTTTAATCTTTGTTATTTACATGATTTTAATCAAGTTATATTATAACTTTTATTAGTGTATAAATAAGAGATTCATTAGTTTTAAATTTCTTTGGTTTTCAATTTCTGGTTTTACACTTTTTATTCCTGTTCCCTTATTATTTTTTACTACTCTTTCATAATTTTTTAAATGATTATTGATCTTCCGTAAAGGTCATTTTTGGATTATCAGTTTTGGAGTTTCATGAAATTTTCAGAATAAAACTGTTATAACAGAATTTTTAGAATAAAATTTTTGAAACAAAGCATTTTGGAATAAACTTTTTAGAATAGAACTTTGGGAGCAAACTTTACAATCGTATATGATACCTTTCAGACAAGCTTTCCTGAAAAAGTTTTGGAAACATATTAAATGTGTTTCAGTTTTCAAAACAACTTTTTTATGTATTATGGAATGAGACTTTTAAAAGAAATTTCTCTTTTTTTTTTTCCTCTTCTCAAAAAGTGCAATGAAAATAGAAAATAAAGATATAGAATGACGGCAACGGTGACATCAGGGCCACAAAGGGAGTGTGAAGCAAGAAAGAGTGCATTTTATTCTTTTTATAGTGCGTGGGTGCAGATAATAAACAAGAGGTTGTAGGAAGAAAAAGCCTACTATTATATTAAATGTATGCAGCCAGTTATTGTGTCTAATAGGCGACTATTCTTCCCACCCCCACTTTTTACTTATTTCACCTCTGTGCTTGTTAGTATTTTTTTTTTCAAACATATGTGTGTGAGAGAATGTTTCATTTTTTTTGTTTCAAAATTTCTATTTATTGTTTTCTAAATCTGATCATTCTGACAAGTAATTTATACTTAATTATGTTTTTAGTCTTATTATTTATTTATCTATTCAATTTAGGCTTACTGTTATTAAAAAATTTAATTAAATCTCTTAATTTTCAAAAATGAAACAATGTGATCACTTTATATCTAAGTTGTAGTAAAATATTTAACAAATAAATATTGGTAGTTTTAATACACGCACAAAGTGATTTATAACCAACATATAAAACAATTTACAAAATTTTTTACTTCAATTTTACTTACGAAAGCCTTATATTTTTTATTTTTATTTTTATTCTTATTATTTATTTATTTATTTATTTATTCAATTTAGGCTTACTGTTATTAAAAACTTTAATTAAATCTCTTAATTTTCAAAAAATGAAGCACTGTGATCATTTTATATCTAAGTTGTGGTAAAATATTTAACAAATAAATATTGGTAGTTTTAATAGACGCACAAAGTGATTTGTAATCAACATATAAAAAATTTACAAAATTTTTTACTTCAATTTTACTTACGAAAGCGTTATATATATATTTTTTTTTTTATTTTCATACCTAGGTATGTTAAAAATAACATTTTTTTGTATTTTTTAAATTGATAAAAATAATTATTTTTTTATTGATAAAGTATTAGATTGAATAAAATTAATTATATTGTAATCGCTATATTTTAAAAAAATTGTTAGAAATTTTACATCGATAATACAATTTTAAAATATATAAGTGAAGTATAAATCTCACCGTAGAATGAATTTGTGGAATTAAGTTTTGTTTAAAAATTCATTTCTATAAATGACTGCAAATATTGTTTGTATTATCCATTATTTTGTGATGAGAATTGACGTAGGTTTAGATTTTTTTTTTCTTGGTGATTATGAAAGTTGATGATGTTTTTATCAGTTGTCTGCGAGAATGATTAATCTATTCTGTTAAATCTTATCTATGTCTATTTTTTATTTTATTTTATTTTCTTTCAAGATATTTCTAATCAATAATTAAGAATTAATAATGTTTTAAAGCACTGATATTTATAAACGGTGAAATGAAGTAGCAATATTATGTTATGATGTTCGGGGTGGTTGTGAAGGGCTTTCACGAGTGATGGTGATATGATATAATTGTGGAATACAACATTTTTAAGGTCAAACCATGTGATTTGAATTTATTGAAGATGTTAGAAATTGTGAGAGTTAAATTTCAATTTTTACGTAATATGTTGACACGTTTCTTAATTACCATGAGTTTGATTCCTTTGTCGATGGTTTTTTCTCCTAACAAAATTTTAGATTCATCTCGTTCATACATGAAAGGATGAATCAAGTTTCAACTCTAAACACCGCAAATACGATTTTACACAATGTATGCAGTGAATTACATTATTAAAAAAAATATTAGGATGTGTTTTATATTGGACAATTAAAATCGATTAAACTAATTTTAAGTCTAATTTTTAGTTTTCTTTGAATTAGTAAAAATATGAATATTGACAAAGTCAACGTTAATTTCTTATCTATAACAATATATAAAGTGATTTTTTCTTTTATGTCTACATTTTAAAATTTTAATTTTATCCTTTAAAATATAATTATTTATTAAGTTTTTTAAAATTGACCGTAATTTTAGAAGTTTTTTATAAAACGGTCTATTTCTGCTTTTTTTTTCCTATTTATCAACATTTATTCTCTCATCTTTTTTGATATAATTAATTTTATTTTATATATTAATTTAATAACATTACAATATCATCACCTATTAATATAATATTATACATATTTAAAAATATGTACATACAAGCGCGATAGCACCGATGTCTCGTACATGTGTGTTTATCCTAGTTTTAGTAATTTGTGAAACACGTGAGCTGAGTTGATAGATAGTATGTTTCTAAATTCTTTTCACGAATATAAAAATGTTGATGTTAAGCTTTTGAAAAGAAAAAATAGTTAAAAAAAGCAATGTGTATGTTAAATATATTATTTAGATTTAAATATAATAAAAGAATTCTAACACGTGTGAGTTTTTATATAAAAATATATCGACACTCAAATCTTATTCCCTATATTTATCTCTTTGCAATTAATATGTTTTTTTCAACTATATTATTTATATTAATTCAACCATGTCTAGTAAAGAGCAAGTCAAGTCAAGAAAGTTTGCTACAGAGAAGGAAGTTTACTCCCACTCTTCGGATGGAACTTTTTTATTTTTCATCTGTTTATTTGTTTCGTTTATTTATCTATATGTTTTTTAAATGATAGTAGAAATATATGAAAGAGTTTATTTATTTAATATTAACGAAATTAAATCATTCTAATTGAAAAATAAATCTGAAATTAGTGATAGAATAGTATTAGTTTAAACAATATTTACTTAAAGTTGACTTTCAAAATGTGACATTGATAAATTAACGCTTATAATTCTAAAGTTCATTGTGGATATTTTTTATTGACATTAATTTTTGGCTAACAATAATTACTATAATTATATGCTATGTCTTAATATTGTGTCTCAATATTGTGTTTTGACCAATTTTTTTTATTAAGAAGTATGAAAACACTTTTTAACTTGACTTCAAGTTTCATAACATATTTGATTTCAAGATTTATAGTTAGAGCATCTCAAGCTTGATTTAAAGTTTCTAATATCTTTAATCCAACTTCACAAGTTAAGTGTTTAAATTAATTCGTTCTTTAAGTATCTTTAACTCGACTTTATAAATTGAGAATTTTTTTGTTGACAAGCATGAACATCTTTAACTTAAGTTCACCCTTTAGCATCTATAGCTCAAGTTCATGCATTGAACATATTTAACTTTACTCAAGAAATTAAGGATCTTTAACTTTATTTTACACTTTAAGCATTTTTAGCTTCTATCTTGCACCTTGAGGTATTTTTTCTTAATAAGCACAAAAACATGTTTAATTCATTTTCAAACCCTAAAAAATCTATTAGACGATTTAATATTTAATTTATGCATAGCATTTATTAGCTCTATACAGCTTAACCTTCTACTTTGAACAAGTTTGATCTAAATCGTGAATAAAGACTCTTAAATGAGAATAAAGGCTATGTTATAAGTTAAAAAGGAAATACAAGTGTTTAAAATTATAAAAATAAAGACAATAAACTAGGGATATCAACAGGATGGGTAGGGTACGAGACCCCTATCTTACTTACTAGATAAATATCCGCTCTATACTTGTATCTATATATGTGTGATACCCGCATGTTTTTTTTTTAATATTCACAGCTATTCACGAGTACTCGCAGATATTTTTAAAAGAAAAACTTAATATTTAATAAAAAAAATTAACCATAAATTCAAATAAAAATATAATGCACAACTTTTATGAATTTCAAACAAAGTGAAAATAACTCATTTAAATAATATTGAATGACAATTTACAAATAATGAAGATTTTTTTAAAACCAATTGATAAAAGATATCCATTCCAAACCAATATGTTGATATTTTAATATTTTTTTAATTTAAATTAAAGTATAACGGGTACAGATATTATGATACTCGTATCCGCCCCATTAACATACAGGTATAAAAAATATTCTTTTCTATTACCTACGGATATCCATTTTCAATATCTATTTTCTACTCCTTACAAATTTTATCCATATATATATATATATATATATATATATATATATATATATATATATATATATATATATATATATATATATATATATATATACACACACACCCGTATAGATTTTTCTTTACATCCTATTATAAAGACACTAAATAAGCATTAAGAGTTGATACACCAACAACGTGAATTTAGATATTATAATCTCTAGTATAATGTGAAGTTATATGTCAATTAACAATATCCTAATCTTTTTGAGATTTTGAGATCCGCACTAATTTATAATCGTCTTCAAAATATATCAAAGTTTTTTCATCATCACAAAAATAAAATAGAAGTTTGAATTCAACAAAAAGTATTTTACTCATATTTTAAATTTGAATATATGTTTGTATTTAAGGTGCTCGAAATACATCTTGAATATCTTATAAATAAACTATTATCCATTAATAAATATTGTAATTATCTTCTATTATATCTTTAATAAAATAATACTCATACTAAATTTCTGAAAAAGTAATTATTATATCATCATTTGGCTTTTTTTTTTGTATCCTAAAAAAAAATTAAAAGACCGAAAAAAAAAATATAATAACATTTTCATTTCAATGAATATCTAACTTGAATTCATATTCGTAATTTTTTCATTCAACTCTTACTTTAGTTTCTGCGTCATTAACTACTTTGACACATTCAATTTTGGGTAGCAACTGTACACATCGTATTATTTTTTATTTTACTTAAAAACTGAAATTTAAATTTTCTATTTTACTTGATCTCCTATTAAATATTTAGTATTTTTTTTTGTCTAAATATCTTGACATTTAATGTTATCATCAACAAAATGATATGATTATTACCATTTTTTTTTTCATTTCCAACTTGTCAATCAACTTGGTTTTTCTTTTTTAAATTATCTTTATTTTTGCTAGTTAATTCTTTCATTTTCTCTCCTAGAATGAGTTGACCAATAAATTGAAAGATGTTGAAGAGGAAATGAACGAGTCCATTAATGAATTTGGGATATAAAAACAAAAATAATAATCATATCATTCTTTTAATGAAAACAAAATCAGAGATAAGATAATTAGAAAAAAATAAAATAGATTTTGAATATTTAATAAAAAAATTAATACAAATTCAAGTTTTAATTGAATTTATTGAATAAAATATCAAGAGTTACAGTAAAAGAGTAATTCCAAACACCGACAAGTGAGAAGGTTTATGGAATTTTAATTCTTAATTTCAATGTTTAATCTCATTTTCTAATTTTATTTATTTGAAAAGTGACCTTCTATATTTATTTATTTAAAAAACAAAGTATGTATGATTTGAAGGTCAACTGACCTAAAAAGATTAATCAAAGAAATTAATTAAGGTCAATCCGATTTCAAGAGAATGATATTAAATTTAAACTATGTGATATGGATAAAAGTATTGCAATTAATTATATTATATTGATGAATAATAGTTTATACAATAGAGTAATCAATATCTCGAAATACTTAATGTATAGAGTAACCATGAATTCTATATGTGGTTCAATTTAATTCTATTAAAAACAATGTTTCATGATTTTATATTTTTAAGATTTATCATCATTTTTCTAAAACCTTATCTTATTTTTCTTTATATAAAACTTGATTTAGGTTTCTAAATGTTCATTCTTTTCAATTTCAATACCAATGAGAGCACATAAGTACAATTTAAGTTTATTATAAAAAAATGATTATAAAATCTCATTCTTTTTATTTGCCTTTGTTCTTTGTTATACATTTTTTTTCAAATGAGCAAACCTCAACTTACAATAAACATCATGGAGTAGATTATAATGGCCATAGGATTGGTCACTCCAATAAATTCTATTGAAATTTATAGTTAATTATGGATATTGTTAAAAGGTATACCCTCCAAAACTTTTCTTATTAGAAAATAAAAATATAGATTTCATTCAACTTTATAAAACTTACTTATTATAACTTATTAGGAGTACAAGTTACATGTTCTCATTTTTTTTTAAGATAATATAACGAATTTAATCGATTAACTTTTCAATTTATTCTGAGAGTTGAAATTTGGTAAATGAAATCAATTTATTGTGAAAAAATATAAAATCAATAATAAGAAATTTTACATATTATAATATATTTGTTCAATATTAATTATTTTAACATGTTTCATAACTTCATTACAACCTACAATTGAAATCAAAGATGATAGTTAGGTAATATAATTGAAATAAAAAATCATAGTTAAAATCATAGTAAGCTACTAACTCAAATCTTTGTTGAGTATAATGAAAATATGTATTTTGTAAAATTTCACATCTCCTAGGATATGTAATAGAGTGAGTGTTAGATGACTATATAATAGACTCTAAGACTATGATGTTTTTTGTCTCAGTCAAGAACACTTTAATCTTTTATTTGACTTTTTTTTATATATTTTTGTAGTAGAGTGTTGTGAAGTTTGGTTAAATTTGTACTTTGAAAAATGTGAATGCACTTGGGGTCAAAGGACATGAGAATGTAGTTTACATGTTGTACAAATATTTACATGGTATTATTTTTTGGTTGTCATTAGACAACCGTCGTGATTTTTTTTCTTCTAATTTCGGGGTTTCCACGTTATATTATTGTGTTCCTTGTTTTTATCTTACTTCTTTATTAATACTGTGATTTTGGCAAATAAATCCGTCCCTGTGGGTATTGTCCGAACCCGTCCCCGTTTTGACGGGTAATCCCCGCATTGACTGAGTATGGGTATGGGAAATCCCCGATTTTTTCAATTGGGTATGGGGATGAATATATCTCCACCATAATACTCGTCCCCGCCATATTTCCATCCTCGTTTAAATTATTAAAATATTCACAATTAATTAAGTAACCCTATATATTCTTTTTTATTTTTTATTTCTTCTAAATATTTGGTTTGTCATGAAACTCATTCGCATCTCCAATATATTTTTTATCTTATCATAATCTTTATGTAATTATGTTAAAATGATGTATGTCAATTAAAAAAA
>Ga0214542_1009848_pt1 | contig 14453 bp, 6 predicted proteins | sample CNSS1metaG_FD_160096 | JGI IMG/M metagenome (GOLD analysis project Ga0214542, IMG submission 160096) | Root nodule microbial communities from cowpea collected in UCLA plant growth center, Los Angeles, California, USA - CNSS1 | ecosystem: Host-associated > Plants > Roots > Nodule | place: USA...
GTCCATAATTTTTTTTTTTTTTTTACCTTACCTCTGAGTCCACGATGCCTATATTTGACGAATAAAAAAGTGAAGTCAATGGTCAGAAACGTAGGCTAAAACATTTGTCTATATATACATTCTCATTCTCTTTCTCCTTTTCAATCTCCCCAAAACAGTTTGACAGTGTTTTGACATTGGTGCTGAACTCAAATCCTGAAATGAGAACTGCAACCACAAAGTTCGAAGCCCTTAAGGGTCAACGTCCTTCTTCATTGTCCATCAACAAATATTCCCATTTGATTCGCAAGCCTTCTTCATCATCTTCCACATCTCATCTTGCGTTGACCAAAGCCATCAGCAATAACCCCATCATCACCTACGCCGAATCACCCAAGATAATTCACACCAAGCCTCGAGATTTCATGGCTCTGGTTCAAAGGCTAACTGGCATGTCGAACTCCAATGACCATCTCGTGGATGATGCTGCGTCCTCTCAGAATTCTGGGTCTCTTTCGAGTGATGGGTCCAACAAGCGACAAGGGAATGATGAACAACAAGGGGAAGACGTTGGGGATGGTCAAAGTTGTGTTAAGGAAGAGCCTTTTGCTCGTTCTAATATGGATTTTTCGGATTTCCCTATTTTCACTCCAAATTCTGTGTTTACATATGCAACAGGTTCGCCATTTGGGTTTTTGGGTGCTTTGTTATCACCTCCGGGAATGGAATTCATGAAAGAATTGCCTGAATATTAATGGAATCAGTTAGTTAAATTTTGGATATGTTATTTTTTAGATGTACATGAGATGAATCTTCTTTTTCCAAATTGTGATTTGTGAGATGAATTCCCTACGATGAACATGTTGCTTGGTCTTTTGTTTTTACCTTTCTGGAAATTACGCATGTTAATTTAGAAAGATAAAACATGTCAATAAATCGTGTTAAATTGATGAGAATAGATACAATAATAATGACATATGAATTATATTTATGTAAAGGAATCACAACTCTTCTAATTGTAACAGTGGCAAGCACAGCTTCAATTTTCTGGCTAGGGCTATCTAACTTGTGAAAGACATTGGACCACCTTGGATTACCTGTTATATTCTGCAGCCACTTGTTTTTAGTATTTTTTTTATTAAAGGCTGCTAGTAGGTATTTTGTAAATATTATGTTTCTTTGCATTATTGATTTGTAAAACAAGGAGCATGCTCATGCTATTGCGTGAATACTATAAATTGGTCTTTCTTATTCATCATGGTTTCATATATAATTTAAATTGGTGTCTAAGAGTTCAAGCACTTAGCCTATCATGAATATATAATGCATGGATATGATATTTATTGGATATCACATGTATATGATATATTTTTTATTATTATTATTAACAATAGGGTGCTCTAATCTTTATTAGTCAAACTTCTTCACTTTTTTAAGCTTTTCTTGTCGTCTTCATGCAATGTTTGGTTTGAATTTTTGTGATTTTGATAATTTCTTATTCTTGGATTTATCCTTAGGGTGTCATGAAGCTTTAAGTAATTTATTTCCACACCTCCATGAGCTCAATTTAGCTGCAGCTACACTAACACACCTCAAAATATTCAAAGAACATTTATGCAATTAAAAAGCTATTTTTAACATCTTTTTGTATCTCATGCTCAATAAACCCAATTGTAAGAAATCCCAATTAAGTCAATCTTTTAAGTACAAAAATCAATTAAAATTCCCTTATCAAATACCAAATGAGGGCATAAATATGAACTCATCACACCCACACACTTATCCTTTTGTACTCATGGGCCAAATTTAGTAATTTCAAAACTTGTTCTGAGGTCTTTTATTTCACACATCAACACTGGATCAAAGGAATGAAAATTATTGAAACAAATCAATCTTCTAAAAATAAAGTTATCATGTATATACAAATGGAAAAGTTCTATTTTTCACACATAAGTTAATACTTTGAATTTACAAGAAAATCAAATATGAAAGATATTACTCAAGATAAAAGTGTTTTGGCTTGTCTTTTCATTCATAATACGCATGCAAGTAAACACTCATAATACTTGTAAAATAAGATGAAAAAGAGGTTTTGGGATTAATCTCCCTTGCGTAAACCCTACACAAAGGATAGTTTATTTATAATGATAATGGGCCAAACCCAGAAATACATAATGGGTTGAGCCCAACTACTAAACAAAATACTATATCATCTAACACTCACCCTCAAGTTGGTGCATACAAATCGTATGTACCAAGCTTGTTACAAAGATAATCAATTCTAGGTCCTCGAAGAGACTTGGTGAAAATATATGCTAACTGATCACTTGAGTTGACAAACTCGGTCTTGATGTCCCCGGATAGGATTTTTTCTCGAATGAAGTGACAGTCAATTCCAATGTCATTTGAATGTCACATAATGTTAAGAGCAGCCTGATTGTCACATATGAGTGTCATTTGAGTGACATCTCCAAATTGCAATTCTTGAAGCAAATGCTTAAGCCAAACAAGTTCACAAGTGGCTAAAGCCATAGCTCTATATTTTTGCTTCTGCACTAGATCTTGCCACAACACTTTGTTTCTTGCTCTTCCAAGAGATCAAATTACCACCAATCGAGACACAATATCTGGAAGTTGATCTTCTATCGAAAGGAGATCTTGCCCAGTCAGCATCTGAATAACATACAACTTTTGTATCAGAGTTGGAATCATATAGTAAACCTTTTCCAAGAGAGCTTTTGATATACTTTAATATGCGAATGACTGCATTCCAATGTTCTTCACATGGGGAATTAAGGAATTGACTCACCATGCTAACAACAAAAAAAATATCAAGACGAGTAACAGTAAGAGAATTCAACTTTCCAACTAATCGTCTATATTGTTCAGGATCTGAGAAAGGCTCCCCGTGTTTAGGTAGAAGTTTAATATTAGGATTCATGGGTGTTTCTACAGCTTTAGAATTCATTAACCCAATTTCCTCCAAAATATCCAATGCATATTTCCTCTAAGAATTGACAATACCACTATTGGATTGTGCTACTTCAATACCCAAGAAATACCTAAGTTTTCCAAGATCTTTGGTCTGAAAATGATGACAAAGATGTTGCTTTAAGAGGGAGATGCCAAGGTTGTCGCTTCCTATGAGAACAATGTCATCAACATATACTATTAAGTAGATACATCCAGCATTGGAGTGACGATAAAAAACTGAATGATCCACTTCACTACGAGACATGCCAAATTGTTGAGACTGCTTTAGGCCATATAAAGATTTGTGAAGATGACACACCAATCTAGAAGACTCCCCCTAAGCAACAAAACCCAAAGGTTGCTCCATATAAATTTCTTCATTCAAATCGCCATTTAGGAATGCATTTTTGACATCAAGTTGGTGAAGAGGCCATTGTCGAAGAGCAGCCATGGCAATGAATAAGCGAACAAAGGCCATCTTGGCCACTGAAGAAAAGGTATCACCATAATCCAAACCAAAGATCTGTGTGTAACCTTTGGTAACAAGACGAGCTTTGAGACGGTCAATAGTACCATCAAGGCTAACTTTGATAGCATAGACCCACTTGCAACCAACAACAGATTTCCCATATGGTAATCAGACAAGATCCCATGTTCCACTATGCCTAAGAGCAATTCATCAAGCATGGCTTGATGCCAACCCGGGTGGGCGCATCACCTAAAGATTTTGGAATTGACAAAGAGGAAATAGACGAAAGGCATGTATAGAAAGATGGAGAGATTATATGATAACTCAAAGCAGCATAATGAGGGGAATGATTACGGGTAGAACGCATACCTTTACGAAGGGAAATGGGAAGATCAGACTCAGTTGTTGGAGCTGGAGGAGACAAATAACTCGACACTTGATGTGAGTCATGTGGTGGTGGTTTGCAACAGTGTCTTCTGCTATAAACCTAAAGAGGTGGTCTATCCGAAATAGGTACACTCAGAGGTGGCTGAGGAGAATCTGAGGTGGCATTGGAAGTGGGTACACTAGGAGGATCACACACAAAAGAGATATCTATAGTAGTAGATGGTGCTCACAACGAGAAGAGGGGTGTGTGAAGTAAAAAGAAGACTCGTCAAAGGTGACATCAGCAGAGATAAAATGACGGTTGAGGGAAAGAGAGAAACACTTATACCCTTTTTGTGAGTATGGGAATCCTAAGAAGACACATTTGTGTGCTCTCGAAGACAACTTATCCATGCCAGGATTAAAATCATGAACAAAACATGTGGGCCCAAAGACTTTAAGAGGTAAAGGGTGAAGAGGGTCGTGAGAAAATAAAATAGAATGAGGAACTTGGTTATGCAAGACTGAAGAAGGCATGCGATTAATAAGATAACAAGCAGTAAGAACCGCATCACCCCAAAAATGTGAAGGAACTGCACCATGAATTAAAAGAGTGCGAGTTGTTTCAATAAGGTTCCTATTCTTGCGTTCAGCCACTCCATTTTGTTGGGGTGTATAAGCGCATGCTGTTTAATGAAGAATGCCCTAAGAAGCCATAAAATGTTTGAAGGATTGAGAGAGATATTCACGACCATTATCACTCCGCAAATTTGGAATAAAAATCCCAAGCTGAGTTTTAATTTCATGAAAGAATGATTGAAAAATAAAGAACAACTCAGAACGATTTTTCATTAGATATAACCAAGTACATCTTGAATAATCATCAATAAAAGTAAAAAAATATTGAAAACCTAAAGTAAGCTTAACATGACTAGGTCCCCAAATGTCAGAATGAACTAATGCAAAAGGGGACAAAGCACGTTGTGAGACACTGCAAGGAAAAGAACTACGACTATGCTTTCCTAATTGACAAGACTCACACGACAAACTAGATAACTTGGACAAGTTAGGGATAAGTTGTTGCAGTTTGACAAGGCTGGGATGACCAAATTGTGCATGAAGGAGGGATGGTGATTCCATAGTTGTGCCAACATGTGAAGAAGGACGAAGATGATACAGACCATGAGACTCACATCCGATGCCAATCATGTGTCTCAAACTCCGGTCCTAACAAAATCTTTGGTAAAGGAAATAATACAATCAAGAGAACGAATTAGACGACTGACGAATAATAAATTGAATGGAGACCCAGAGACATAAAGAACATGATCAATGGATATGGATGTAAAAATATTAACAGTACCAATACCATGAGATGAGACTCTAGACCCATCAGCCATTGTAACAGAGGGTAAATGATCTGGATAAGACAAAGAAGAAAACAAAGATTTGTTACCAGTAATATGATCTGTGGCGCCTGAGTCAAGAACCTAAGGACCAAGAGAACTAGAGTGAGTCAGGCCAACAAATGATGTACCTGTGTGTACAACAGAGGCAGAGATAGTGGAACTAGAACTCTGACGTTCCTCATACCATTTGAGAAAGTCATTGAAAATGGTAGGGTGCCCTGTGGTATCAGATGAAGCAGGATCCACAGTCGCTGATTGGGGAGGAGGATCAAAGTGAACCACTACAGCAGACTGAGGAGGACGTCCATGAAAAGCATAACACTTGTCAATCTTGTGGCCTAACTTGCCACAATGGTCACACTTAGGTCGTCCCTTTCCCGACTTGCGAGAGCGATTGCGATCATCCCGCTAAGAGGCCAAGATTGAGGAATCATTAGCACAAGTAGATGTAGAAAGAGTGAAGGTGAGTTACGTAAGAAAGTAAGAAAGTGAGAAAGTGAGAAAGAAAGGAGAGAAAGAAAGAAATGAGAGAAAGAAAGAAAATAGAGAAAGAGAAAATGGAGAGAGAAAATTTAGAGTAAAGATTCAAAGAGATCCTAGTCCTCTACAAATATTATTAGTCTATTTATTTATTTTATTTAATCTTTAGTTATGCACTAGTCCTGTTTATTTATTTTATTTTATCTCTAGTTATGTAGTGGTCCTAATTATTTATTTTATTTAATCTTTAGTTATGCACTAGTCCTGTTTATTTATTTTATTTAATCTCTAGTTATGTAGTGGTCCTGATTATTTATTTTATTTAATCTTTTGTTATGCACTAGTCCTGTTTATTTATTTTATTTAATTTATCTCCCGTTATGCATTGGTCTTGTTTATTTATTTTATTTAATCTTTAGTTATGCACTGATTACGTTTATTTATTTTATTTAATCTCCAATTATGCATTGGTCCTGTTTATTTATTTTATTTAATCTCCAGTTATGCACCGGTCCTGATTATTTATTTAATTTAATTTATCTCCAGTTATGCACTGGTCCTATTTATTTATTTAATTTAATTTATCTCCAGTTATGCACGGGGCCTGTTTATTTATTTTATTTAATCTCTAGTTTTGCACTGGTCATGTTTATTTATTTTATTTAATCTCCAGTTATGTACTGGTCCTGTTTATTTATTTCATTTTATTTATCTCTAGTTACACATTGGTCTTGTTTATTAATTTCATTTAATATATCTCCAGTTACACACAAATCCTGTTAATTTATATTTTTATTATTATATTTATTTATAACATTCTAATCATTATCTAATTATTTATTTAAAGTTCTTGCTTTGATTCTTATTTTATCATTATTTTGTAATTAAAAAATAAAGAAATAAATATAAAGTAAAAGTAAATATTATTTTATTCAATGAACTTGGATAGAAGAAAGTTACATGTACATGTTATTGTTACTTTATATTCTGTGTACAGTTTATACAATGACATGATTTGATAGTCATCACATTTTATGACCTTTGAAAATATCCAAGAGTATGTCAGTTAAGTAAGAGTTAAGTTTGGTTTGAATAAGTTGAGATTAAACCAGTGTCAAAGTGTTTGTATTTGAGAAGTCACAGTTTGGTACACTGCGGGATGAAAGGCAGGGACCATGGTGGGGTCTAAGGAAGTTTTACCAAGTAGGTGAATATTTGGATAGTTTAGAATAGTGCACTAGACTAGGATATTCATAAGCCAAACTTGGGACTATCCGATACCTGACCGACATCGCCAAGGTTAGGTAGTGAGTATATATCTCTTTATGGGCCTATAAATGGCTAATATTCTCGAGAAAGAAATAATTATGATTGTACCAATGTTTTATGAGAAATACTCAACTACCTAATCACTTCCCAAAGTAACTTTTGATGTTCATAATGGATCATCAGAAGTGGAATATGGATCCATATGTCTGGTAAAACAAGATCAAGTTGTGGTTGTAGGTCCAATTCCAGACCCCTAGTGTCTGTATTGTTTATTGAGTTTATTAAGATTGATATTTAAGGCTTATAAAGACCTCACTCCTTTCATATTTTTCTCTTATATGTACCTGTTGCATGAGTAGAAGGGGAACTTGCTCAGTGAGAGTTTACGGGATATTATTGGTGGATCTTCTGAAGATTGACTCGTGGATAAGTTATATTAATATCTCGAGGAGATATTTAAAATATAGATAATCTTTTATTCTGATATAGAACTCTTAATATTATACAAATACATATCTTTGTAATATTTCATGAACAATTATAGAGATGTATATATATGAATATGAAGTTATGTTATTATTAATGTTCTCTCAAGAAAAATCTTATTGTACAAAAAAAAATTAATTCCATATCTTTTTATCAAATAATAATTATTTAATATAGTAGTTGAGGCGTCACATAAATTGGTTGACTCACTCAATTAAAAAATATATAACTTTTTTTTCTTCAATCTAACACTATTTTCGATATGTAACCAAAATCCAGAAAGTCCAAACCAATTTTAATTTTTTTTTTTCATTTTAGACAATAAATAAATCCTTCATCCCAAAAGCAAAATAATAATTCTAAATAAAATCTAGATTATACATTACTATATTAGGAAAAGAAAATGACTGAGAGACAAAAGAAGAGAATGGATGAAGTGTCATGGGCATGTGTCTCTCCCTCCAAAATTTCAAAATAAAAAAGGTTTGTTTGTGTTTTGGGATAGACTATTAAGCTAAGAGTGAGGTGAGTTTTTTTTTTTTTTTTATGTTCGGGTTGGTGACTCAACCTAGTCACGATAGGTTCAACCCGAATGAGCTAGGTTCTTAGTGGCCGGATCTATATTTGGACCGTACTGAAATTTGCAAAAAAAAAAAATTACCCAACTTGGATTGAACTTATGGTGGGTGGGGTTGCCTCATGGTTTAAATCTATTTTGATAACTCTATTTGAGATGAAAAAGGTACTTGTAGTCCAGTAGTCTAGTGGCAGATCTTGACTAAAATTTATGGAGGAACCAAAATAATATACTTAAAATTTACATATTTAACATTACCGTCGTCACTCATTCAATGAAAATGAATAATATTCTAGTATAGTTATAACTATAAAACAAACTATACTATTTAACGGATTGTCCATCGTTTTTTCATATTCTTGAACTTATCAAATAATTTAATCATAACTAAATTTTTCAACTATTTTTTTTTCCAACATAAATAATCATATTATCTGCAAAATATTCATTTTCCATTTTTCTAATGTGCACAAATCGATTCAAAAGTCGCATTTCATTTCATTGTTATGCAATGAGCAACCATACTGTCATGTTTTGATCTTCACTCTTCTTTTATCAATTCTAAAAAATGAATTTATTCTTTTTTTTTTCATCAATATACCTATTTAAAAAAACAAGTTTAAGACTAAAAAATAATTTATCATAATATAATCAATAATTGAGAGACATAATTACTAACAAAAATTATGATAATAAATTCACTACCAAGTGAGACAGGGAAAAAAAAAATTTCTTTTGTGGTAACGTAACAAAGAATAATGAGGTAAGAGTAAGAGATAAATACAATATGTGAAAAACTAAAAAGACAATAAAAATAAAAAATAAAAATTATCTTAATAATTTGATTTCTTTATTATATTTGATTTAATATTTTATTATTTATTAACATTAAATTAATGTTATACCCTAAAAAAATAAAAAAATACCTAATTTTATTTTCATTAATTTTTTAATATACTATTATCTAATTTAAAAATATAAATACAATTTAAAAAATTTAAAAACATAAAAATTTAACAAATTTTAAATATATATAATTTAAAAAAAATAAAAGGTTAAAAAGATTGAAAATTTTGGAGGGCCGGCCCCGCCTGCTCCAACCATGCTCCGCCGCTGCAGTAGTCCAGTAGCCCACGTAGTTGTAACTACTACAGATGAATGTGACAGTGATCATTGTCATTAAATATATTAATACGTATTTAAATGTCATTGAGTTTTTGTCATGATATATGAATTAAATATGAAGTATATTGCATCAACCTGAAAAGTCTTGAAGTTGGAACCTAATGGAACAATTAAACTATATGTTCAAACATAGGTTTTCTATCTTACGTTTACTTTCTTTTCACCCTGGTAATTAGAATCAATTGCTAGATCTCTGTTTTCACCTCAATTTACTGTTTTCTAGTTTAACAACTATGTTAGGATAATTATTTGATTCTGTTAAGTGCTACTCTACGTCTTGAATTGTGATTATAAGTTTTCGTCTGTTAATCTTAGCCTGAATAAGAGTGTTATCATTTTTATTCAATTAAAAACATGTTTGCACTATTCATTGATTCATTGGTTCATCATTTACAGATTTCACCTTTTCTTTAGAATTTAAGTTTTCTGAAATTGGTAAATTTGGGTATATGAATAATCTTTGTAAAATTCTGAAATTAATTGTTCTAATAAGTCATCAGTATTGTTTTAGTTAGATTTAGGTGTTAAAATCATAGTTTCATTTACTGCATTTAGTTTTAGTTAGTCAAGCGTTCATTCCTTTTGTTGTCAAAAAAAATTCTGGTGCATCATTCTAAGTGTTTTTTGCTGCTCAAGCTTGGTTTCATATTGCATTCATGATTCCATTGTAGTTAGGGTGGAGTAATGTTTTGATGATTTAGGTTTGCACATGATGGAATATAGAATCTGTTTCCACTTTGATGTTCTGGCGAGTATACTTGATGCCTAAGGATCTTTGGGAACCTCTGTTTTGATTACAGTGCTGTTAAACAAGTTATTGAAATAGAATGAATGTGAACATAACATTGCATTGACGTGGAAGTTGGGATTTATTATGAGGATGTTAATTGAATTCTTTACTATTATCAGAATTGTTAAAATTGAAGTGATATGGTGAACATGGTTCAAGTTTCAATTATTTGTTCAATTTTTTGTTGACGCCATTTATTCCACACTGGTTTATATTATAACATTTGAGATTCCGATTATGATTTGTTGGTTTACAGTTGGGAGTGCTTAAAAGTGGTAATTAGGGAATTAGTTTGCGTTTAATTTAGAGACCTTGGATGATTGAGATTGGAGTATAAAAATATGAATACTAGATGCTCGTTTTTCTCGGTTTGGTATGTGGGTTTCTATAATTTTGAATTTAGATTTGATTAAGATAATGTATTTGTAGTGCTGGATTTGTAACGTTCCATTTAATTAATGAGTAAAATTAAAAGAAGCGTTACACAATTATAATATAACAATGCAGTACTAGAATTTACTCATAACGCCTTACAAACCAAGGCACCCCACGATGCCATAAAAAAGAAGAAGGAAACATGTTACACAGTTTACAAGAATCATAGAGAAATGTAAAGACGGACAAGTACATGGACCGTAGCCCTAAAGGTAGCCCAAGAAGGACAGAAAACCCAACCCAAGAAGACTAAGCAGCGGAATCGTCTCTCCCCTATTGACCATGGTTACCTCTCGCATCTGCTCCCATCAATAAATTGATGATCATCGCAAAGGTAGAAGCACAACATACAAGGCAACCAACAAGAAAAGGCTAAGCTAGAGCCAACAATATTTTTATCATGCAATCAAAGATACCTGCATAGTCCAATATACATATACAATATACATCTACCACACAAACATGTTATGACCTTTCAATCAATACACTAAGACTCGACTCAACTCATCTGGATACATATAGCCTGGTCGGATTCAGCGGATGCTTGCACTTGTGGTGGATACATCTGCTCACCCCCGAGCTGCTCACCCCTGAGCTATGTGTTACAAGTGTTACAATGAATCAATTTCCCTCACCACAAGGTTAGTCCTTAATGAATTTCAGGCCTCCTGCTACTCTCACCACAGAAGTTAGTCCGCTCTAAGTGAGACTAACTGACTCTTTAGAGTGTCAGGATGCAACCTTACCTTGAATCCTTACCAGACCATATAGATGGGGCACCACCATGGACACCCACTAATAGGGGCCATGGAATTACGTCCCAACCACTAAAGCGCGACCCTGAAAGTCTCACCTAGAGACTCCAAGAAATTACGCACTAACACGGACCAACATATATAAACAGCCAAGAAATAAACACATACATTATACATATAATTTCATACCAACATCCATAACCAACCTTTCTTTCTCACAGGTTAAATCAATACCAACTCGTCATTACCAACCATGAGCAAAATGCTTCCTCTCATACCAATACCATGCCACTGGGTTACCAACCATCAAGGTCCATTGTTGCTCATGCCAAATTCATGACCAAACACACATATATATGTATCTCACTTCTCATGTACAACTCATATAGAAATCATGCCAAGCTCACAATTCCCCACATATAATCCTCTCCCAATCATGCATACTCATTTCCATTAAGCCATCATACAATAACCCATATAAGTAAAATTTAAACATCCAAGCACAGAGGGAAAAACAACTCGGGGCGCATCCTTGCCCAGCTCTTCGCTCAGGCTGGAGGGTCTCGCTCAAGCGAGAATGACTCTCGCTCAGGCGAGCTCCCCTCCGCCTAGGCGAGAGCTCGACAAGGAGGACAGTAGCCCCTGCGTAATCTCGCTTAGGCGAGACCCTCTCCGCCTAAGCGAGACATTCGCTCGCTCAAAATGAGGGTTTGGTCACCTAAACGACGACTCGCGTAGAAAACCCTGGGCGAGCCTCTGCTCATCTCGCCTAGGCGAGGCTAGTTCGCTTGGGCGAGATAATCAGTGTTTGCCACTGCTCGCACCTGCACAACACATACACACATACCAAACAGGAACTCCAGACAGTCCAGTCACTCATGGCAGCACACAAACTCAAGGAATCAATGAACTACAATGGTACAAGTCAAAATCACACTAGACAAAGAGGTTCTAGCTTCCCTTACTTGGAATGAGCTAGTTTTAATGCCTCGACACCGAACAACGGAGTACCACAGCTCTAGGAGAAGATCACCGAGCTGGAAAAAGTGAACAAAGGGCGTTTACTACTAAAGCTCTAACACTACACACGGAAATAGGACCAGCGATTTAGAAGTATGGGTTAGGAATACTTACGTGAGTCAAGAACGGAGTCAAGCGGAACGTGAACTGAAGGTATGCTTTGGAACCCTAGCAGAGGCGGCAACAGCTCTAAGAGAAAGGGATCTGGTTTTACGAAAGTGAACAAAACGCTTAGGGTTAGGGCACATTAGGTCTGCTTTCGATTTGGGCCAACCTTCGAGCCCATTAGATTAGGACAGCCCTTGAAAATTAAGGTAACAGAAAAATTGGGCCTTACAGGATTTGTTTATTTTTTATGGGTTAAATATGTTTTTGATCCTTTAACTTTTGATGAAAATTGAAATTAGTTCTTCTTTGAAATTTTAGTCTAATTAAGTCCCCAATTTTAGAGATGTTTGAATTTAGTCCTTTTAACCAAATTTTGTTAAGTTTATTTGACATTTCAAATACTTTTCCTAATAGCATTTGAGTTGTTAACACCATTTAACACATTTTTGCTTTAATATTAGTTAAAAAATTATCATGAAACGTGTTTAAAATGTCAAAAAAACATAACAAAATATGGCTAAAAGGACCGAATCCATATATATCTAAAGTTGGAAGACTAAATTGAACTAAAATTTTATAAATGAACTAATTTTAATTTTTACTTAAACACTAAAACATATTTAACCATTCTTTGATTTTGATTACGAGTTTTGGGTTATGAGGCTGTAGCCACGGTTATGCTATTAGTAGCTTGCTTTATTTTGATCCGGTGCACAGGTCTGGTTTTATTCTGTATAGTATTTGTGTTTTTATTCTTGATGGTGCATGTATCTTAACTCGAGCCTATAACTATTTTATATTTTTATAGAGTAGGATTGGATTTATAGTTTAGCTTGATATTTCTTAAAGTTGGATTGGATTTTACAGTTTAATAGTATAGCATTTTCAATGGGTAAATGATTGATTGCTAGGCCATAGTCTTACTTTGGTAATTGCACGTTATTGCATTTTTATACTATTAAATATTATATTATAATCAAGTTACGTGATGGGCCATTTCCCTTTTTTCAAATTGTGAATGCAGATATCGCAATAATATATAGAAAAATACAATAGTAGTGGACATGCGTTTTTACCCTTAAATTTATTTTGGGATCAGATTACTACATGCACCCCTCTCTTCTCATTCGTTGCACTTCATAATTACTTAATGTATAATACTCTTCTAGTTACATCTCGTGGTTTTAATGTTTTGTTTTTTTACAACTTTTGGTAATTCTTTTATAACTAAATAAATGAAAATAAAATTTGATTATCAATGTTAAGACTCGGATTTATCTAATAATTAAATATTTTGTTTTTAAAAAAATTTGATTATCGTTAAGTCTTGAACTTACTAAATAATTAAATATTAAAATTTTAAATAAAATTAATTATCACATTGAGTCTCGGATTCACTTGATAAATAAAAATATATATATTAAAATTTAAAATTTAAAATATTAATCAAATCAAGGTTTTCTAAATAGTTTGTTTTTTAGAGAGAATTACTTAATCCAGATTACTCATTTTGAATGAAAATATGAAGGAGTAAGCTCAAAAACCTTATTGGATTGAATTAAAATGTTTTTAAAATGTTTTCTTTATTTATTTTTGTTTGTTTTATTTGATTTTTGGAGAAAAATAAATATTTCAAAATTTCATTAGTTTTGGACACCTAATTAAAGGGAATTGTCTTTAGACGGACGTTGTGGGGTACTAATACCTTCTCCACACATAACCGACTCCCGAACCTGATCGAGTTTTGGAGATCATGTTATTTAAGTTTTCCACAATTTCCCTTAGTAAACTATAGTGGCGACTCCCTTTTCTAAAATTTTTATATTTTTTAAAATCGATTTTTGGTCGTTGTCCTATCGCAATTTTGTGGTTGCGAAACTTGTGCGTATCAAAATCTCTTAAACTTTATTACACTTCTTTCCTTTAAACACACTAGCTTACCCTTCTATGTAATTGTTTTCTTTTTCTTTTGCCATGATCATGTGCATGTACACGTGAGCTAGAGATATTGCAAGTGGGGAACCTAGTATTTAGATTGGTTTGAGAAGAGTTAGGTGCACATCTACTTCTAGAGTTTTTTTTATTACTTTTGTTTCTTCTCATATTTTGGTCAAACTTTATGTTTTGAAAAACAATTGATATATATATATAT
>Ga0214542_1009850_pt1 | contig 14452 bp, 10 predicted proteins | sample CNSS1metaG_FD_160096 | JGI IMG/M metagenome (GOLD analysis project Ga0214542, IMG submission 160096) | Root nodule microbial communities from cowpea collected in UCLA plant growth center, Los Angeles, California, USA - CNSS1 | ecosystem: Host-associated > Plants > Roots > Nodule | place: USA...
CACCCACCCCCCCACACACCCACACACACCCACCCACACACACACACACCCACACCCACACCCACCCACACACACACAAAAGGAAATTGAAATTCAAGAATTTTAAGAAGGTATTTCAAATAACTAAAATAGTATAATATGAAATTCACTAAAAAAAGGGAAATTAAAATTCTCCAAGTTGTAGAATTGTTCATTGGTTAGAACAAAAGAAGTCAACAAGTCCAAAAAGTTGACACACATACAAAAGGAAATTGAAATTAAAGAATTTTAAAAAGGTTTTTAAATTAACTAAAATAGTATAATTTGAAATTCACTAAAAAAAGGAAAATTAAAATTCTCCAAGTTGTAGAATTGTTCATTTGTTAGAACAAAAGAAGTCAACAAGTCCAAAAAGTTAAGTCGAGCGAGCCAGGCCGGACCAAAGGTCGAGTTGGCCTGGCCTACGCAGAAGGTCAAGTTGGGCGGGCCGAAGGTTGAGCCGTGTTGGTCTGCGCCAAGGTCGAAATAACCCAGGTCAGGCCGAAGGTCGAGACAAGTCAGCCTAGGCCGAAGGTCGAGACTGGTCAGCCTAGACCGAAGGTCGAGCTAGGCCGGCCTAGGATGAAGTTTGAGTCAAACCAGGCTGGGATGGACCAAGACGAAGCTCGAGTCGTGCCAGCATAAGCCGAAGGTTGAGCCGAGCCAACCCAGGCCGAAGACAAAGCTAAGTTAAGTTAGACTAAAAGGTAGAGTTGTGTTCGCCGTAAAATATAAATTAAATTGCTTTATCCAAACAAGAAAATTGAAATGTAAGATATTTTAATTACCATCCAAACTAATTACTTAAGAAATGAAGAGAATTCAATAACAAGTAATTTCATTACTAGGTATTTCAATTTCTTGAAATTTTTTAAATCTCTCATCTAAGCATAAGGTAAGGCAATGAATTTGTGGACATTCTTCCTTATAAGGTGCTCAACTTTCTCATCTGTATCGAACGTGAGACTCAGACTCACACTTAAATTTCCAACATTTGTCAAGTGGGCTACCAATTTTTTGGATCCACACTCACTTAATTAAAAAAAGAAAAGAGATATTTTTCTTTATGTGCCACTGGCCTAGTATGCAATTTAAAAGAATATTATCAATATTACTAGAGGGAGATACAAGCTTTGAGCATATGTGGTGAGAAAAGAAAAAGAAAAACCACCAAGAAAATGAAAAAAGAATAAAAGAGCAACTATTGTATCCTATGCAAATATATGTAGAGAAACTAACTTCGAGAAGAGATTTTATAGCATATCTCATATATTTGGTTCCCTATGTTGTTTAGCTCCAACAAAATTTGTGATGTACTAATTAATATTAGTGGAAGTTTTGATTGAACATTGAACTTTTTCTTCATATTAAAATTTGTTTTATGTTAAAAGTTGTAGTGTTTGCTAATTTTTGTATGTTTTGTACCTCTTATTATTTTACATATTAGAGAATAATTAATATGAGTTTTGCTTTCATTTGTTATTTTTGTTATCTTTCTAACACAAATATTATAATAAAAAATAAATTGATCGGTTAAAATTAAATGAATTCAAATATTACTAGATTAATAAGATTTTAAAACATTTACAGCTAGAGTTTATTAGTTACATTACACAAATTATTTATCAATAGTATTTTTTACAGGTGCTCTTAAGTTTTATTTATCAATATGTTCCTTGTACTTGTGTGATTTTAGGTTGTTTAAAATTGGCAAGAGTTGTTTGTGGTTGTGTTGTGTACGTACCACATAGTTGTTTACCTATATTGTTTTTACTGAACTTGTGATTAGAGTAAAATAATTACATTGCTTATATGGAGAATTAAAATGTAAATTACCAATATCCACTTGCTATTTTGATCTTGATATTTAGATCATATGGTTATCCCTGTGTGAGACACATAGCCATATTATTGCAGAGGATAGAAGGTTCCTCCTCCACTAGTGGTGGTTCACCTCAAACTTCCTATCACATATATTATTCCTTTAATATATCTATATCAATATATCTTTCATATATCTATCTATATATAAAAATTGAAATATGTTGACACAAAATAATAATAATAATAATAATAAATAAAATTTTAACAAGTTTTTAATTATATGTTGTTCAATTGTTAGGATAACCCGTCAATTACTTATTTAAGTAAGATAATAGATTGACAACAAGCTTTAATACATATTATTTTGATATATAATTAACATTTTCTTTTAGAAATTAGATAACATACTACCATAAATCAAATTGGTTAATTTAGAAAAATTCATTTATCAAACCCAACGCAAAAAATGAATTTAAGTTCATTTTTTATTAACATACATTTTTTTCCAATATTTTTTTCTAAAATAATATAAATACTTTATATTATTTTATACATAGGTGTAATTAAGTTTTAATTACTGCATAAATTTGTAAAACAATTTGTTTCATCTACTGTTCTAAAAGATTTTTACTTTCGTAAAAATACTCTTTTGTTTTATTTTTGTTGTCAAATGAATTGACGAAAACAGATGTTGATCGACAAATTAAAAATGAGAAGATAAAAGTAATTGCCATATCATCTCAATGACCAACAAATCAAATAATAAAGTACTTAAACAAAAATTTAAAAAAAAAAAACTACTTTTAACATTCAATGGAATAAATTCTTTTAATATGAACTTAATTTACAATATTTAACTTTATAAATTACTTTCATTAGATCTTCTATATAGATAGGTGTATTGATCACAGTTTTTCCATATACCTTGTGAGGAGTGAAGAAGATATGGCACACTCTCAAGTTCAAAAGATGGAAACTGAGGTTCATATCAAAGCTTCTGCTGATAAGTTCTATGATGTTTTCTGCAACAAGCCATACCATATTGCCAACATTTCACCTCAGAACATACAGTCTGTTCAAATTCATAATGGAAATTGGGGCACCGAGGGATCCATCCTCACCCGGAATTACATGATTGGTATGGAAACTTCCTATTCTAAACTTTATTAGTTGAGATGTTTATTTTCGGTTAAAAAAATTTCATATCGATAAAAGATAACGTCAAATTTATAAATTTTCAGTAATTATGTTATCCGGATTTTTTTTAACGAAGTCCCACGTCGACTAGAGATAAGGTAATTTCTTAATTGAGGTTATCCGGAATATATATATATATATATATATATATATATATATATATATATATATATATATATATAATTGAAGTGCAAACCTCACCTTATAAGTCGGTTTTGTGGTTTAAAATTCACTTCTAACATGGTGTTCTTTAAACAAAATTAAGATCACCTATTTCTAATCTTATGCACGAGATGAATATATTTACAACAAAGTCACTTTATAACTCCTAATTTAATTCCACAAAATGAAGTTGTAAGGGGATGTTTGCAGCCACATCAATTTTCAATAGTCAATTTTCTGAAGTCGAGTTAGGTTTAAACTTCGATTCTTAACCTGATACCAGATCCGTGAGTTAATTTTAACTTTTTTTTTTAAATTTTTATACATTATATAGTATTTGGTGTACATGACTATTTTTTGTTTACGAAAAGCTAATTTATTTGGGATAACACAGATGGAAAGACTTATGTGGAGAAGGAGATGGTTGAAGGCATAGATAAGGAAAACAAGAAATTGAGCTTCAAGGTTATAGAGGGTGACCTTATGGGACATTACAAGACCTTCAAATCTAATTTGCAAGTTATTCCAAAGGAAAAGGGTAGTGTGGTGCACTGGACAATGGAGTTTGAGAAACACCAAAACAACATTCCTGATCCTCACACCACGTTGCAACTCGCAACTGAAGTCACCAAAGACATTGATTCCTACCTTACTCAGGATCACAAATAAATCATTAGTTTTTACATAAATAAACCTTATATATGGTATGCTGCTGCAGTCTAAGAAATAATAATTGATGTAATTATGGGGCCTAATAGTTAATTACCCCTTATTGCATCAATCTTATGTACTAAGTGCCTATAATAAAAGAGCATCAGTAACTATAGTAGGAGTAAACTGGGTCCGTTTGTGTTATGTTTCATGATTTGTGTTAGCATTATTAAAAATTCTCATGAGATTTTTTTTTTTTAAATTTGTTAAAAAATTTTGCAAAAAAAAAAAAAAATTCTGTCATTTTTTTAAGAATTTTAATTAATATGTAATTTCTTCATATGTAATCATTTCCTACAAAATTATAAAATTTACAAGTATTTCTTATAAAATTTATTATGAAAAATATTTTATACAAAATATTTTGCAAAAAAGTTGGTAGCAATTTCTTACAAAGTTTTTTTCACAACAAAATTTATAAGTATTTCCTATAAAAAAAAATTTAAAACAAAATTAATAAAAAATATGAGTTTTTTTTAGCAGTGAGGTCCGGCTTGTAATTGTCAACTTTCGGACAGAAAGTTTGATTTGAAATCTCCTTTACTATATTTTGTGGAATTTTGAATGGTAATGCTATAATCTTGAGAATATGACAAAGAAAGAGTAACCGGTGGTGCAAGCATATTTTTTATGAAGATCAAGTATGATTTTAAGTAGTGTTCAAAGTTGAACGCCATCTAAAGAAGAAGAATTATAAAGTTATTATCTTTAAGATTTTTAATTAAATGTGGTATTAATATCTTTTATAAGTTTGATTGAGTGAAATTCTAAATGGTATAATTATATAATTTTGAGAATATGGCAAAGGAAGCGGAAGAGGTGGGTGCAAGTTTTTTTTTTATGAAGATGAAGAGTGTAGGTTTACGAGAATATAAATGTAAATTTAAGTCGAACATTGTGCAGAGAGAAGATAAAATTGAATAAATTTATTATTTTAAGATTTAGGATAGAAAATTATGTGAATTTTATGTGAGTTTGGACAGATATCTTAGTGTTACCATATCCCAAACCTTCATATGATACAAATAATTAAAAAAAAAAAAGTAAAAGAAGAGGGACACTATAAATAATAAAAAAAGGTGAACATACGGTGATTTATTAGTATCCTAAAGTTAAAATATACGGTGCTCAAATACGATACTTCTTTCATATATGACATGTATCTGATAAGTTGATATGTTAATTTTAAAAATAATAGAACACGACACATGATATATGATATTGAAATATGTACATATTTTTTAAAACATGTGAAATATGATGATTCTTGTTTAAATCCAAATTAAAATCAAATGTATTAAACATTTTCAACATAAAATTTATAAATTATTGTCATAATAAAAACATTAATTGTTTATATATTAGATACTCTATTGATAAGTATCAGTAAAGTATCTTAAAGTATCGGATACAAATACGTTTAGATACGGATACGTGACACAAATTGAAATATCGATGCATTATAACTTCTTACTAAAAATATCTTGGATTTTCCTCTGTTTGAATGAACATTAAAAATATAATGATGTTAATATTTAAAAATCTTTTTAATATGTTTTGAAACATAAAAATTCGTGTTCACCCACATACTCTAAAGTGCAATAGAGATACAGCACCTAAGAATTGGATACAAAATCTGAATTCTTTAAAATGATAGGTGAATACCTTATGGTCCCTGGTGTCACACCTAATAAATATAGGAAGGACCGATTTGTGCTAAAGGCTATATTCCAAGAATTTTACATCAGGATTACTCCTTTTATGCCTTGTGAACCCCACACACTATTATTGCCACCATCTTTATCATAAACCCAATATGCAAAGTAAAACATCCCTACCAATTTTTATTTTCTAGCAGCTTTTCCAATACTATTCTTCTTCTACTTTTCCTTTTAAAATATCCAGATAACAAAAAAAAAAATTCTGTAAAGAATTTGAACTCATATCCCTTGTTAATTCCCCTCGCGACAGGTCAATAAAATTGATGTTATAAAAGCATATTTCACAGTCATTAATGATGGCAACAAACCCTCCTTTTGACTTTGTACCATACCATAAAATGATAGGTTTATGGAAGGATTTTCACCGGAAAGATATAATACTAACGAAACTTGAGGTCAATCACATAAGACATTGATATCACTTTCAATCCAAAACTTTAAGACAATGAATTCATGAGTCTTTATTCTTATATATTGTTCTATTTTTTCATTTCTAATTAATATGGGACTTACTCTCATACTTGAATTCTTAAAACAAAATGACACAATTCCCATCCTAAAAACATATAACTGCACTCAACGCACATTTTACATAGCAAGCACCAACAAAATATGGCACACTCTCAACTTCAAAAGGAGGAAACTGAGGTTCATATCAAGGCTTCTGCTGACAAGGTTTATGATGTTTTCTGCAACAAAACATACCTTGTTGCCAACATTTTTCCTGAAATAGTGCAATCTGTTGAAATTCAACAAGGTCAATGGGGGACTGACAAATCCATCATCATCTGGACTTATTTTCATGGTATGTATTCAAACTTCATCTTCAAAATGAAAGGTTCTCATCAAATCAATTTGTCTCTGCATAAAATGATCAGAAATAGTCTCAAACCAGAAAAATCTTATATTATAAGCATATAACATGGTGTGTTGAATAGAGGAGAAAGAACCAAATCTGTCTGCTACAGATTCTGCTAGCTACAACGTTAAAATTCATTACCTTATTCACCACCACTCTAGAACTCACACACGCAAGTACTCAATTATCCAGAAGGTGTATTTTATACACAATTAATCCTTTACTTAAAGTAGGTTACAACAACCTTTAAGTTTTATGAGAAAAAAGAAAACCTTTACTATAACTCTATAAAAACGAGTTATTACATACAAACATTTATCTTATATCAAATAAAGTCTGCTAACCAAATATGTAGGACGAAAGGAATGAATGAATGAGTTGTTAGATTTAAAGAGGGAGTTTTACTAGCGAGATACAATACTAATGAGACTTGAGCCCAACCACATAAGACATTGACACCACTCTCAACCCAAAATCTTAAGGCAATGGATTTATAAGTCTTTATTTTTATATACTACTCTACTTTCTCATTTCATTTCTAACCAATATAGAACTTAGATTCACACTTGAATTCCTAACATGAGTTGGCTACGTATCACCTAATACACCTTTAATGAAACAAACAAGGACCTTTGAATTCCATGATTGTAATCTCATTTATTTTTTTTTCAACTCTTTTTATGAGTGTATTATGAGTGCAGAAAGAGTGAAATGTGATTTGTTACTCAAATTACAAAATAAATTATCAGGTTTTGAGAATCGAAAGGCATAGCACAGTCCTATATTAATCTTTAATCCAATAATTTAATTCATGATAAAAAAAAATACAAAAACATACACGGTATATGATTTTGTCATAGAAAATTATGTGAATAATGAGATTAATTGCAAATATGTGATAAAGACAAAATAAAACTCAAATATCACCACGTAAAGTTATCTTCTTTACAAATGGAAACAATAATCCATTTTATAACAGTTTTCAATTTTTGGTCACAATCCAAATTTTAATAATTCTATTTTTCCTTTTTTTAAAATAGAATATTACTTTAAAATATCTACATAATAATATTTTATAATAATTATGCTCTTAGTCATAAATTTATTATTAAGAGACTACTTTATAATTTTAATTAATTAGATAATGATCTTAATACATTTAATTAATATATATCTAACCCAAAATTTTTAATAATTTGTTCACACTTAAAAATCTAATCTGATTATTTACATGTTTACTATTATTTCTGAATAAAAAATGGCTGAATTGAGTTCCATTGGAGCTGCTTGTAGAGTTTTCCTACATTTTGTATTGGGGTTTGAAATATTTTAGTTCATTATTTTGACTGTTTTCAAATTTTTCAAAAAATTTAAATATAGGAAAATAAGAATTTCTTAATGATTTTAGACATTCATATTTAAGTTTAAAGATGTCAAAATGTGTTATAACATGTGATTTAATCAGATTCACCATGGGTTCGAATTAGATTGGGTTGAAAAAAAAATCAATTTTTTTAAAAGCGGGTTGAATTGAACCTGGTTCACTTAACTCAAGATTAAACGGGTTCGAGTTGGGTTGAAGGTGGATTAACCCACTTATTCCACCAACATTTTTTTTACAATCTTTCTATTTCTATTTATATAGGTTCACATCATATATTTAAATGTTAGAATGTTTAATTAATTTATTTGTCAAGTTATATTGATACTTTAATTTTTAACTTTTATCTTTATAATAATATTTCGAGAATTAGGTAAACACTTTGATTCAATTATCATACAAAATCAATCAAGTCAATTCACTCTTATTATAATGCAATAAAATATACAATAAATTGTAAAAAAAATATTCGTAAGTAAATTAATCCACCAATCGTGATGGATCAAGTTAGGTTATAAAATTTTTAACTTACTATAAAATGAGTCAAACTAACATCCCTACTTAAGTTTATTCTAAAAAAAAATTCGAGTATTTTTCTAACACTTCAAAGAGAATCATATTCTTCTATTGTCATATTCTCTTGCTTGAAAATAAACTCTATTTCTTTTACTCAATTTGAAAAATATTTTTCCAAATGATTATTCTTCCTATATTTAACAATCTCTCAGTAATATATCACTAATATTCGGTGTCTCCTATTAACATAAACACATTTTTCTTTTGGTTTTCAGAATAATTCATAATTTAAAATATTTTGTTATTTTCGTTAATTTCCAATTCAACTTTTTGTATGCAATAACCTCCGAATAAAAATTGTGGGGTTTTGTTTATCCGGAGAATATAACATCGAGTTAGGGCTTTTTCTGCTATACAATACAATCCCACATTGCCTCCGTGACTTATACTTCTAAAAATCCTACGTGTCATCATCTCTTATTCTCCTCATATGATATTCAGGAGGAAAATTCTATATTTCCCAACCGAATCTTAACAATTCACTCAATCATCAAATGAAAATATTAGAAAATATTAATCAAACTGATAATAATAAAAATATAAAATAATATAATAATAATTATTAGAACAATAATAATGTCATGTATAATGAATCAAAGAATATTAATCAATTTGATAATTCTTATAGCAATAATAAATAATAGATAAAAGATAAAGAGTAGAAATAGTCTGGGTTGAAGCACACATAGTTGTATTCTTAGAGAGAAAATGTCTCTACTGCATAGATCTGAACAAAATCACATGTGTCTCTCTCCCAAGATATAACAACCCGTCAGATCGATCGAGTGCAGTGAAGGATCTCCGAACCTTATGAACATCGATGTCTTAAAAATAATATAAAAAAGAAAAGAAGAATACTTTGGAAAAAACTCTAGTGTTGGTTTTTTTTGTTGTATTTTTCCCATCCACCTAGGTGATATTTATAAGTAAAAAAAAAGATAAAAGAGTAAATTGTAATAAAATTTTAGTCATTAGTCATAAAAAAACATTAACCCATAAATTAAAAATTTATAAACACATAAATAATAATAAATTTTTTATTTTAATTATTTATTTTTTAAATTATATTAAAATATTTCTAACAAATACACCGTATCATCGTATTCTAAACATATAGCTCAAAACTTTTGTCTTTGCACTGCTTCTTTTCTGAAACCTGTATGTCTTTTCAATTCTGTAAAATCTTGTCTTGTCTTGTCTGCATTTTTCCTCTAAACCACTTTCTTCATTCTTTTTCTCAACTTCACTAATTTTTTCAATCATCTTTTGCTTGCTACAGCTAACATCCTCGTAAACCTTTAATTTCCCTTTAATCAACCAAACAACTAAGGTTTTGAACGGTTTAAGCCTCTCAATGGATATTATTATATAAATTAATAAATTTTCTATCTTTTTAATCATTCTTCCATTATAAAAGAAATGGTTTCACTATCAATTATGTTATGTTTGTGGTTTAAACATCTTCATTTTATTTATTTTTGGTTTTGAACAAAACAGAGGGTAAAACTAGTGTGGCCAAGGAGATTGTTGAAGACATTGACAAGGAAAACCATAAGATGAGCTTTAAGGTTATAGAAGGAGATGTGATGGAACATTACAAGAGCTTAAAGTTTATAATGCAAGCTACTCCAAAGGAAAATGGAAGTGTTGTGAATTGGGTTGCGGAATATGAGAAACAAAAAGACAGCATTCATGACCCTCGTACCTTGTTGCAAATTATAGTTGAAGAGACCAAAAAGATTGATGAATACCTTACCAAGAACCCTAACTAAATCAATGTGTCTCCTATGTCTTATGTTGGGAAATAAAAATTGATGCTTTATGGATCATAATTGCCCTTTCTTTTGCATCAATTATATATGTTAAAAACTTGATAAATTACTTCAACCACACCTAAGTGGGTACTTAATTATGTTATGTTGTTGTATTATTTGTGTGGTGTGTTCTTGTAATAACCTATGTGGTATTTAAGTAATTGCATATCACTTATCAAATTATGTTCAATTTAAAGTCCTCTTTATGGCTATATATCAAGCTTCAATTGTGATTTCCAAATGAATATTGAGAAGAAGGAGGATTTGGATAATTTGACGATCTAATTCGACATAAACAAATGGTTTAATCATATGGAAGGTCCCCGTTTCCGTTACAAAGTCTTAATTGGGTCCTCAACATCAAAGTTATCTCAATTGGATTCTATTTTTTGAAAATTTGTTCCAATTTGGTCATTTCTGTTAGGACATCATTGACGGTGTTAACTATGTGACACGTGTTAGCTCTTGTTTTTTTTTTTTTTTTTTTTACTTAAAAACAGTTAACATGTGTTAAATTAGGGTTTTTCCACGTATCAGCTTGTGATTTTTTTAATTTTTTTTTAATTTTTTTTTTAATTTTTTTAATTTTTAAATAAAAAAAACTGTCACATGTCTATTATTTATGTGAAAAATCTCGATTTGGTTCCTGTATTTGTTATTTTGTCTCAATTTAGTCCTAATATATTTTTAAACTGAAGTAATTTCATCCCTACCAAATTGAGACTAAATTTAACTTTTATATCAATATTATAATGATATTTTTATTATAATAGATATTTTTTAAATTCAAATGTAAGTTGTTTAGAAATTATTAAAACAAATTTTTTAAATAAAGTTCAACGCAAAATTTTAATTTAAATAAAATTAATTTGGTTAAAAATATCTATTATAATAAAAATATCATTATAATATTGATATAAAAGTTAAATTTGGTCTCAATTTGGAAGAGATAAAATTACTTCAGTTTAAAAAGATATTAGGACTAAATTGAGACAAAAAATAAATACAGAGACCAAATTGAGATTTTTTACATAAATAATTGACATGTGGCAGAATCATATTTTGACACGTGGCAGTTTTTTTTTAAGTTTAAAAATTAAAAAAAATCACAAGCTAACACGTGGCAAAACCCTAATTTGACATGTGTCATCTATTTTTTCAAGAAAAAGAAAGTAAAAAAAAATTAAAAAAAAACACGAGCTGACATGTGTCACACAGTTAACGTCGTCAATGATGGCCTAACGGAAAGGACCAAATTGAAACTAATTTTTAAAAAATAGGACCCAAATGAGATAACTTTGAAGTTGAGGACTCAATTGAGATTTTGTAACGAAAACGGGAACCTTCCGTGTAATTAAACCTAAACAAATTGGATTAGGGTTTTTTGGTGAGTAGGTTAAACTTAACTCAATTTAATCTAAATTAAACTTCTATAGGTTGGCGACAGGTTTTGTATGAACCTGATATACATTTCAATTAGACTATATTTATTAAATAATAATAATAATAATAATAATAATAATAATATAATTATTTTTTATAAATTACTTCATTATTCTATTAACTAAATATGTATTTTTAAAATAGTAATCTACTAAATTAATTCTTCATATTAGATCTCATAGCCAATTTTTAAAATTTACTCAAAAAAATTTAATGAAAAAAGTACCATTGAATTTACATACACAAATTTAGATACAAATTTGCTAACCAATTGAGATACAGATTTAGAGTTTTTTTTTAGCTAAACTTTGGCAGCAAATGTTAATGACTAATTTAAATACAAATTTATTATAATGGTCAATATAAAAATTATTTTGTTACTAATAATTTTTAGTTTATATATTGATATATAAATTGGTGACTAATTATTTTCGTCAATAAAATTAGTTACTAATAAAATATTCTATTGTAATGGAAGATGACCTTATGGAACATTCCAAAAAAACACTCTTGATCCTCATTATAACGTTTTAGAAAACTAAATTATGATTATTGTCTAGCACACTTTTGTTTATTGATATGAAATAAAAGTATTAATTTATACAACTTTGATGGTCTGTTTGTAATAATAGAAAAATCAGTAAACCAACATAACAATACTTGACTTAATACACTAACACTCTCTCCCTTGTATTTGCATTCTGAATCTTCTCAAAGTGCATATCATCAACACATTGATGAAGCATAAACAAAGTCTTATTGTCTTTCTTCTTTCTTGGTTGTTGCTTTATGTGAGGTTCCTGATCCAGCAAAACACCCACTTTCTACAGTGTCACTCGTTTCTTGATATCGAAACAACACTTTCATTTGTGTGCTCCAATGATCCCAATTCTTCCTTGTAAGAATGGGTAGAGGGAAGATGACCATCACTCTAGTATTATTAAGGTTTCTTGATTCAAGAACTATCACCTTTCATAATATTCTTGTTCTTTCTCAAATTTCGTTCACCCCTTCTTTTGACACAACAATTATCTCAATCACCTTTGTTGCAAGAAGTCACTTTCAATTTCAATCACTAACTTCCACGCATTAAGAAGCCAGAATGCATGCACTCATTTAGCAAAATACACCTCGAGATGTGATTTATGAAACACACTAACCGGTCGCGGTGTTGGAAAAAACTCTAACACACTAAAAGAATATGCAATGTAGCTTACTGTGGTGTTTTTTATTGATGGAGAATGACATTTTATATAGCCAATTACAAACCAAATATTAGCAAACCAAACTAAATCTTAATCTAATCTTATCTTATCTAATATGCTATATTATCAAACTAAATCTTAGATACTCCAAATATCTAAAATAACAACTAACTTAAATTTAATTCACCAAATATAAAATATCTTATCACTTTGCAATAAAAACAACTATGTAGTCTAAAGATTATTTAACAAAATTAAAGATTATCCAACAAAACTACCCATCAGCTTTAAATTTTTTCTTCTCTCATCCCGAACAATCTTCTATCTCCATAGCCAACTTGCTTTTCGCTTTGACCGACTTGATCTTCTCTTTGTCTGACTTGATCTTCTCTTTAACCGACTTGATCTTCTCTTTCACCAACTTCATCTTAACCTTGGCTGACTTACCCTTTGTTGGGTTCTTTACTGTTTTTATGGCCGACTTCTTCACACCAAACTCATCATCCATTTCAAGTTGCCACTTCTCATCTTGTACCTCTGGTAAACTCTTAGATCCTTCTCGGGACGCAACTGCTCTTCTTGTTCAAGATCCAACCTATCCACAATCTACGCTGAGCTATTTGAGCTACCTAGGTTCCCTACTAAGCTTTATGAGATGTTCACATGCCCCTCCAAACGATTTGGGTACTCCACTTGTTCCACCGACTTTATCAATCAATTCAGACTTCCCACCAATCTAATTGAGCTGGCCTCGAGCTCTCCAAGTCCCTTTTCAAGTTGTCTGAGATCTCTACACTCTTTTCCAAGCTTTTCAAGCTATCTGCACGTCTTGAACACCTTTTCATGCTACTGGACTGATTTATGACACTCAACCTGATTGTCGGCTTCTCCACTTATTTGTGCTCGTCCCCCGAGCTATATCCCATCATCAACAACATTGCTTCTTCTTCAACATCTTTGACAAGATTGATTGTCTCTTCTCTTTCAAATCGTATTGCTTTAACTTTCTTACCGATCTCTTTCTCCACCACACCATTCTAAACGGATCTAGTAGCAAAAGGTTACACTCAAGAGGAAGGGATCGACTATAGAGAGATTTTTGCTCCAGTAGCCCATCTTGAAACCATTAGAATTGTTGTTGCACTGGCAGCCACAAGGAGATGGACTATTTATCAACTTGATATTAAGTTAGTCTTCCTACATGGAGCAACCAATGAAGATTTCTGCACAAAACAACCACTAGGCTACGTTGTTCAAAGGCGTGAACACTAGGTATACAAATTAAAGAAGGCTGTGACGAAAAAAAAATCTAATTACTTATTTATTACAGTATACTTATAAATATTTAGAGGCAAAAATTTATACACTAATATATAATTATATTTAAAATATTCACATTTATATATATATTTATAATACTATATACTTCCTATATCCACATTGTTTAGTACATTTTATATTTCCTATACTGGAAGAGGAAGAAGGGTTATTTATTTACAGTTTTCCCCTCATATGCGGTTTATCAAACAGGTGGAGGGAAA
>Ga0214542_1009852_pt1 | contig 14447 bp, 5 predicted proteins | sample CNSS1metaG_FD_160096 | JGI IMG/M metagenome (GOLD analysis project Ga0214542, IMG submission 160096) | Root nodule microbial communities from cowpea collected in UCLA plant growth center, Los Angeles, California, USA - CNSS1 | ecosystem: Host-associated > Plants > Roots > Nodule | place: USA...
GTCGCATGATAAATTTCAAAAAAGTCCACCAATTGAGCGTCGAAATTGGGGAAAAGTTTAGGTTAGGTTATGAAATTGGGAGTGTGGAGGGGTTCGGGGATTGAGCAACGACAGCAGAAAAAGTTGCATCCAAGTGTTGGTGTGAGACGGAGCGGGAGCGGGAGAGGGAGAGGGATTCGGGTTAGGGTTTCTCGTTGGGAGGGGTTTTGGGGTTTCTGGACCGGTTGGTGGGAAAACGTGGAGAAGAGGTGTGTGTGGTGCGGGTCTGTCTGTGTGTGTGCGGGAAGAAGGAGCGCAGAGGGGTTTGAGGGCGCTTTGGAGAAATGGAGAAGCGGTGGAGCGGTGGAGCGGTGCGGTGGAGCAGTGAAAGACTTTTCAAAAAAGAAAAAAGAAATGCGTGGACTGGTGTTGGGTGAAAGTGGCAACGGGCTGTGACCACACGCGCGTGTAAGGAGAATGACTCTTCCTGCACCCAATTTAATTTTTCAATTAAAAATTAAAAATTTTAAATCTGATTTCCGTTGCCACGTAAGGTGGTCATCAAAGTGGTAATTTTGGGGTTTCATTCTATCATTATTCTTTCTCCCCATGCATCTTGCGCGAGTTCTACAGTAGTAGTAATCGTATTATAGGCTGACGAAAACATGAACTTCACACAAGCGATATACTTATTTTATTACATGATGATAGGTAGAAAACCACACAGTACATAGCCCAATTCCACTTCGTGTTGTCCTAACAGGATTGGGAAGATTATTCTTCTGTCCCACCATATTCGACATAAAGTATTCCGGAACAGGACAGGAACTCCAAACACACAAAACAAACATCATGCATGAGTACAATTGTACAACATTCCAACTCAAACCAAACACAACTTGTAAACAAAGAAAGGTACACCACAGGGTTCTGTTATAGTAGCAATTTAGAAATCCAGATTGCAGTCAATAGCTTCTCCAATAGTCAAGAAGACCCTTCCTCCAATTCTTGCGACAAAGTTGGTTGCCTTTAGCTTGTAAATCACTTGCCACCTAGGATTGGCAATTGCTAGCTGAGCGAAAATAACAGTGGGAATAAGAAAACAGACACAAAATGATGATTTGAAAACCGGTAATTGTATTGTAAAACCTCAAAACATACTAGGTAACTTACCTGCTTTCCACTTGAGACCAAACTCTTACGGAGTTCCTCTAGAGAAGCAATTCCTGAGGTGTCAATGCTCACCAAATCTACCGTAACAATGTAATGAAATTAACTGTTCAGAACTTGCTTACAATATTATAAGTGTTGCACTTAACTTTTAGATTAGAAGAAAAACTTACTAGAGGTATCAAGGATTACGAGCTGAACTATGCTTCCGGTGGTGCCTTCTATTTTCCCCTTTGCATCTTCCCGAGTGATCCATTTCAGGATCCTTGAAAACAATCAAAATTAAGTTAATTAGTAACACTTCAAACTCGGTTAAATTTTATGTAACATCAAATCAAAGGCTCAACATGTGCTTGTAGCAACAGTCTACTGCTACTACAATACCTCTCTCTGACTGAATTGGCATTAGAAAAGCAAAGCAATGCAGACTTGACGCGTATTATTACAACCCCAGGTGTCTTAACAGCCATAGGATACTGTTGTACATCGCAGAACAGATCTGTGCCTGGAAGTCTTCCAAGAGTTTCTGTGCCTGCTCCAATCGAGATCCAAATTATCTTTGTGAAAGATATTGCCACCTGAAAATAAATTTAAATTATCTCATTTCACTCTTTTATTTTTCCTCGTGTACTTTTCGTTTATGGTCGGATCAAGTCAAACATGCAACAAGTCCTATTTGATTTTTAACTTATCATCACTTTGTTTTGGTTTGCTGTATTTTCTGCACTTTAATCTCATTCATGCTCTTTTGCTACTAAGCACTACTTTGTTTCACAGTAACCGGATGACAGTACGTAGTGCTATTAAATCACAGAGGGACACTTCAACACTATTAGACCTAATCAAAAGCACATAAATCGAAGGTGCTACAGTGGAGGCATGAGGTGAAATGTTTTCCATCAGGATTTTAATGGAAAAATATCCTCAACGTGAAATGTTATAAACATGGTCAATTATAGTACACACAGAAAGTTTCTAATGATCAAAACTCTTCAAAAATAATTTTTCTGTGGATACCACAACAATCTTTTCATGTCACTGATATCCCGAGGCATTGGAGTTTCCAAACGCATCCACTTTGAGTCACACGCATTGGACTAACAGTCATTACTTTAACAAAAATCAGCTTTGCTGTTATTGTTAAGATAGTGGAAAAGTAAAAGAAATTGCACTTGTTAGATATACTCTCAACTCGGCCACAATATTTGGTTCACCCTCTTTATCACTGGCTCAAGTTTGAGTTGGCAACACAGTCAGTACTATTAGTGACCTAATTTTTTAATTTATAGTGAAGCGTACGTTTTCTAGTGCAGATTCCATGGCATAAAATGGTGATTCTCAACGAATATTCATTGGTGGAGAGGCCCGCCAGGGCGAATATATTGTGAATGAAATCGTGGCACAGTTCATACTTAGTGCTCCACTTTGCAACATATATCAGTAACAGTTAACATCACGATAAGATGATATGAAAAATGATAAAAACTAACTGAAAAGGATTAACAAGTCAATAATCTGAGTAAAATTGAGTTCGGTGTTTCAGGAGAGATTAATCAACAAAGTTAATAGATACTTATGATGAAATATAATTACTAATATCTGACAAAAAGTTGGACTCAAATTCTAAATCATTTTAGTACGTTCTCTTTTTAATTATCTTTTTCATCCACTATTTGATAGTTTTATATAAGGAGATCAAATTCAATATCATCTACCATGCATTGTTTAAATGTATTTATATTGATTAGAAGGTCGATGTAGTTCTGTGTTCACACATAGGTACATTTATTTAGCAGAAAATGTTCAATGTGTGTCGGCATTAATCATATTAATCCAAAATAAGAAAAAGATAAGTACTATATATTAATATGTGATGGAACAGGTAGAGATATGAGTTGAAAAGTGGTGCACTTACGGCCACTAGCAGACCAAGTTCCACTGACGCAAAGATCACCCCGAAGAAGGCTCCAACACAAGCAAGAAAATCAAGCTTATCCACTTTCCATATTTTGTAAGCTTCGTTGATGTCTATGAGTCCCGGAAGAGCTGAAAGGATTATTGAAGCCAGAATAGCAGTTGGTGTAAAGTACAATAGCTTCGTCAAACATTGCAGTGATATGATCACTACAGTGGCCATCACAATGTTTGACGCTAATGTTTCACAACCCGCGGTGAAATTAACCACTGTGCGGGAGAAAGAACCTGTGCAGAATAACTAAGTAAGAAATCATTATTTAGCTCAATAATTGCTTCTGAGTTCATGTTTGTTCTGCATGAGGTCAGTTATAAGAAAAACTTGACACTTAAGAGCATTATATGATACAAATTTGGCTCTTGCTGTATTAATAATGCACCTTTCCCAATAAAAACAAGATTCCCACTAACTAGTTTAATACAGTATTGTGTTTTGTAGTACCTTGCCCGTGACATTGGGTCATGCATATATGCGTTCTTTTTTCCCACTAATTGGTGGACTTACTATATTAATTCCAAATGAAACAACTTCAATAATTCTATGCCAAAATCTTAGCTAATTGATAGGGTGGTAGTTGTAGCTGTTAAGTGACGTAGCATCAACTGATTCCACTATTGTACATGTAGTTCATATTTCCATTAATTTTCATCAAACTTACCAGTTGCAACATAGCAAGAGGACATGCATCCTATGATGTTCATGAAGCCTAATGATACCATTTCCTTGTTTCCATCAAGGTGATATCCTTTCATGGATGCAAAAGATCGCCCAACAGCAACTGATTCCTATGAGAAACAAGATTAGTCTCGTTAGAATATAGATGTATATAATTGGAAGGGTTATTGTGTGATGAAGTATAAATTAGATGCTGACAGTGAGTGCAACTGCAGCAACAAATAATCCAGTTTTGGCCAATGCTCCAATATGTGGGGTGTTCAACTCAATTTGATTGATAGAGCTTGGATTCAATCCTCCTTTTATATGTCTCACAATGTTAACACCACTTTTGTCAGCTCTAGTCAGAAAAACTATAAGAGTTGATAACAGAACTGATATAAGAGGAGATATAGCTGGAAGCCAGAACAGTTTCTTATTCCTTTTACCCTGCCATGGTGAGTTAGCCCACGTTAGGTTACTAAATATGTTAGAAATAGTGCAGAAAAAGAACGAGATAACAATTTCCTGATCTGTATATAGATATCACTCACCAGAAATCTGGTAACCAGGATGAAAATGAAGAATGAACATCCCAGCACAAAGTTCCGAGGATTCCACTGCAGTTGAACAATTACAAGGATTCTTGTGATTGTTATAATCGATTTTGGTTAAGATTCTAAGACAGCATATGCAGGTGTTGATCTAAAATATTGTTCTAGTGAAGCAAGACAAGTTTCACATCCAACAAGTTATAACTCAGAAGTTTAACTCCCACTACTCTTTTTTTTAAAAAAAAAAAGAAGATAAGTATTATTAATTTGTTTCATTAGTATTCTTCGATTTTGAAGATTTTTCCTGCTTATAAACATCATGTTCTTTTTCAAAATTGCAAATATGTAAGTTGTGTTTTGATGGCAAGAAGTTGGGGAGGGGACATGTAAGATTTTGCGCATGTCTCTTAAATTCGAGTTAATTAATCCTTAAAATATAGTTAGGTACATTATATATTTTCTCTACCCAAGAGTGACATGATCCTCTTGCACAGTTTCCAAGAATTTTTATACAACTTTTTTAAAAAGTAGGTATTAAACTGAATAACACAAAGTATGAACATTCAAGGATGTTAGAATATGACAAGTAAGATTTGTTGATATTTTAAACTATAGTGTTCTTGAATAGGTTGTGAAGTGACACCATGAAAATTTTGGGAGTATCTTTATGTCGCTATTTGCCTTTAATGTTAAGAAGCTAAATTAATTTTGACAGAGGTGTGTGTGAGTATATATATATATATATATATATATATATATATATATATATATATATATATATATATATATTTTTCAACAATTTTTAAATCAAAAAATACAACGTGGGTGTCCTTTATATAGCTAATAATAAATAATTTTTACTATTTATGTATAAAATTAAAGAAAAATATATACGGGCGACACATTTGATGGGAGGATTGACAAAATTAAAAATTTGTTTAACTTTTGTCCTTGAATCAAATAACTAAAAAAATTAAAATTCTTCTTTTGATTAGATGATTTCTAAATAAAGCGAAGGAGACACTACATTCACTGAATGTTAAGAAAAGTAAGTATAGTATTTTTTCCATTTAAAGAAGGTTATATAATAACAAAATTAATTTCTAAAACCCAATGATAGAAATTGATCCCGAATCAACTAATCCACGTGAATATGTCAAAGTTCAACCATGCGTTGTCCACTTGTTAACCCCTAAATGACACAATTGATTTTCTTATTTGTTATTATAGTAAGAAAAAACTCGCTTATCCACCTTTGAACTTATTAAATTTAGTTAAATAATAACATATTTGGATAATTTATGTTAAGCATACGAGTGTTGCCAAACATATCCACCTTCAAATGTTACCCAGATTCCCACTTGCTAAAAACCCACAAATCATGATGCAAAGGTCCCCCAAAATAAGAAAATTTGTATATGTTTAGATCAGTACTAAAGAATATGGAATAACATATATTACTTATATAATATAGTATATTCTTAAGGAATTAAAAATGAGTTTTATCAAAAGAATGTAATGGTATATTTTCTCTTGATTTTTATGAATTCAATTCTCTACCGGTTCTTTTGGTATAATTCTCTGTTGAACATTAAAAATACACTGTTTTAAATTAGTGGTAATTAGTATATTATAGAAACACAGTAAAGAAATAATATAAAAAAACTCAAAAGAGAATCCAAACAAGATTATAGTTATAAGCTATTTCACTGTTTTAAATTCTTAATCGGTATCCTACAAGTATTGATTAACTAGACCTTAACTATATCCAGAGGTAAAGGTAAGAATTGTTAAGTAAACAAAGCAATAAGGTAAAAAAAGAAGAACTAAATAGATAAGTGTGACAACATACGGGATGATGAACCGATTCCCAAACGGATTTCATGACAGAGATTATGTCTGTTTTGTTTGTAAAATGATTTATCCCAAACAGTCCCTTCAGCTGTTGAAGACCAATTATTATTGCTGCTCCACCCATGAACCCAACAATGGCTGCATGAGACACAAAATCCACAAGGAAACCCAACCTATACAACAATATCCATTGTTGTCAATGCCAAATTTAGTTAATCAATCAACAGTGAAAAAATCAGATTCATTCACCACTTTATATGCCAACCTGAATACTCCAAAAGCAGCTTGAAATATACCAGCAAAGAAAGTGGCAGTGAACACAAGCTTTCTGTACCCATTTGGATCAATGGCAGGGTCTGTTAATTTCTCAATCATTGATGACAAAAGAAGTGACACCACCGCCACTGGTCCAATTGCTATCTCTCTTGAACTTCCCATCAAAGCATACATAAGAGGTGGCACCACACTAGTATCTGATTTGTTCATTCAAACCATTCATTTCAAATTCACAATTCAAAATGTGATTAACAAATAAAATTGAGTTTATTTTTCACATGTAGAGAGGAAAGAAACTTACAGAGTCCATATTCAGGATCAAGCTTTGCTAAAGTTGCATACCCAATGCTCTGCACAGAAACAGAAACAGTTCTTCATTATTTTATCAGTGTAATGTGTCATAGTATTATATACGTTGTACCTGAGGAATGCAGAGACTTGCTATGGTTAGACCAGCGAGTAAGTCGTTTCGGAACTTGGTTGGTGAATAATTTGGAGCCCAATGAAGAATGGGAAAAATGCCTCCCAAGAAAGAAAGTAAAATTTTAGGTCCATTTCGGGTTCTTAGAGCAAAACACATTTCTCGGTACTGTGAGATTGTGTTGCTCACAGAACCCTTGAGCTTGTGCCACGTAGTTGGGGGATCAGGGGCATTGAGCACCCACTGTGACCATTCATAGTGTTCTGAAGATACCTTCTCTTCTACCTTGGGGGTTTCAACAGGTGAGAGAGCCATGTTTGATTGAAGTGTTTGGGAGAACTCTGTTCTCTGCATGAAAGCCTAAGAAGTTTTTTCTGGCAGAAAGCTTGCCATGAACAAGGTTTTTCGAAGCTCTGATGTTGAATTGTTTTTGCTAGCAGTGTTTCCGAGTAATGAGAATCAGACACCTTTTTAAAGAACAGAAAAGTTCGTTAGAATTTTTAATTAAGTGAAAAGTGTTATAAAGTAAAGGAAAACTTGTTGTACATAATTCATTAATCTTCATCATTAGTGGGTAAAAAGGCAATCTTAGAGCATCTTCAAACGTACAATTATCTCTTTGCTTTACAATTTTTTTTTTTTTGGTGAACTATGTTCTGTGATACATTAAATCTAAGGATTTTAATAATTGTTTACTTTAACAGGTGTTACTATTTCAAATTTTAAATTTCACACATTATAAGTAGGGTGTGAAATTTGTCTATTATAACATTTTTTATAGATGTAACTAAGAAAATATGAGTAAGAGTGTTAAATAATGTGGTGTCACATGTTGATTAGTTCAAGTGAGATAATGATATTTGGAAGTGGGAGCAGTCTTGTGCACTACTTTTGAAGGCTTGATAAGTGTACTAAAAAACAATGAAACGAGCAAAAAGCTGAAGATATAGAGGATATTAGCGAATGATTATTTCGATAAGCACAAGGTTGTATTCAGTTGACCAAATTAATTTTACAAACAAAAACCATCTTACTGTTTCTAGAAGCAATTTAAGTTCATATTGTCACTAAAGAATTCTTAACCGGAGCGGTAAAAAATCTATGTATTTCAACGTTATTTATAGATATGTCAATGAGGTAGAATAACTTCTTTTTATTTTATTAACTAGATAAATATTCATTTCGTACCAATTTTATATGTAAATTTATATCTTTACATGTATTCGTTATACATGTATTAATATATTTTATTAATTTCTATAAATATTCACGAGTATCGGCGAATATTTATAAAAAAAAGAATTAGAATATTTATCAACATATTTTAATCATAAATTCAAATAAAATATAATATATATCATTCATAAATTTCAAACAAAGTTTAAATAATTCATTTAAATAGGATTGAATATCAGTTTACAAAGAAAATGAAATTGTATTTTAAGACTAATTGATGAAAAACAATCCAAAAATCAATGTATTAATATTTTAATCATTTTTTTTAAATTAAAGTATAGTGGGTATGGTATCCACATGTACAAATACTATGATATCCATACATGTCCCGTTAACCAGTGGGTATACAAACTATAGTACTCATTACTTGCGGATATCCATTTATAGTATCCATTTTTTATCCATTGCTAATTTTATCTTCGGATACGGATTATTTTGACAACCCTTTATTAGATTTTTGAATTATATGAAAGTTGATTTGAAAAATGGGAACCATTTTCATTTAAAAATATGGAAAATATAAGTTTAGGTCATATTATGGAGAATAATTAATAATAGAGCATTTATTTTGAGCATAGGTTAGATTATATTTGAAGTTGCTCAACCGAATTGGGCCATAAAAAACCACTAAGTCAGTATTGAGTTCTATGTATGTTTCCACTTCGGGATAATGGGCCAATTGAATCTTCTCTGTTGGGCTTGGACAAAATCATTGGTCCATGTAACATTTTTGAGTTCTATGCATGTTTCCACTTGCTTATGAGTGCACGTAATTTGTTATTATTTGTCATCTCAAGTACTATTTCATTTAATAAAATCAGTAATCGTACAAATTTATTATGTTAAATTGATTTTTTTATCGAAATAATGAAAAGATTATAAATCTATTTAAGTAGTTAAATAATATATCGATAAATAAATTATAATAGATGAAAAAATGGAAACTTTTCCTAAAAGCCGTCTGCTAAAAATTTACAAACATAACCAGAAAGAGTTTGTAAAGGAGGTCAAAATTCGGTTCTTGATAACCGAATACGGACCCTTTTTAAATAATATTTAATATATAAAAATTAAATTAATAATTTATTTATGATAATGTTTTAGTTAATTAGTTTTTAAAAGTATAGTACGATCATTGTTGGAAGTTCCACATTGATGAAAAATAAAACCAATTTACAATCTATAAGTGATACAATCTTTACCTTATAAATTGATCTTTACCTTATAAATTGATTTTGTGAGGTCGAATTAGACTTAAAACTAACTTTTTTAATTATCATCGTAAACTACTGTCATATTTAGAACCACTACAATCATGGTACACTACTATACAAAGTACATTTGATTTAACACACCCTCTTCCACAACATTAACTACATGAAAACTCAACCTACAATTATACTGTGTTTCTTCCTATGTTGATTTAAAGAATGACCCATAACGACGTATATGCAAGAACAAAATGAATTGAAACGTGGTGTTATTTTTCCAATTAATTTTTTGACCTGTTTAGTGCCAACAAAGACGACATCCTTGTTTTAAATGCAGATAAAGAGAACAACAACAATGACAATAATAAAGATCATTAAAAATCAAAATCACATGCCTACATCACTAACACACACTTTCTCAAAAGAGAACAATCACGAATAATCAGATATCAATATTTGACTTTGATAGACGAACAATAAAATTCATAATAAAAAGAATCCTGAATTCAAAAAAGGTGCAACCTACAGACAAAAAAACACAAATAAACTAAATAAAATATGATACAATTATGTGAAGTTCCAAAAGTTTTACTTACTTTATAAGTTAATTAAAATTACAAAGCAGAATAAGTTTTCATATCTAAGTTTAATGATATATACTTCAGGTTAAAATCAATGTACAACAAAATAAAATATATCACAAGAAAAAACTTAGTAAAAATTATTTTAGCCAATTCTTAAAAAAAAAAAAAAAAAAAAAAAAAAAAAAAAAAAAAAAAAAAAAAAAAAAAAAAAAAAAAAAACTCTACCTATCAGGTTAATATCAATTCTTTTAAAAAACTTTAATAAAACTTAAATTAGTTTTTTTTTTATGTAAAGAAAAGTACAAGTTATTAAATTAGTCATCCAAATGTTTCAATTTTCATTTGACTTTACGTTTAACATTATTTCATTCCTATGTATTATAATTTAAAAAATAAGACTATTGAATTAAAAAAAAAACTGAAAAATAAAGACACATAAACCGACATTCAACATACTAATTTACTCAAATTATTAATGATTTCCTAATACATAAAAGTATATACCAATTAATTGAAATGTAATTATAAATAAACTATCAATTTTATACAAATAAAAATGTTTTTTTCTATAGATTTTACTCTTCGAAAAACAGAATTGGGTTGCGTAAAAGTTGAATTTTGATAAATTTTACAAAAAAGTACGTTTCTGCAATTAAATTTGTTTTCATAAACCTTTTGTCTGATGGTTTATTGAGAAAAAAAAAATGAAAAAACTTCTGTATACCATATTTCAGAAGTTCATAATTACCACTTTTACACTGTAACGTCACTCATACAGGTTTCAAAGACGTCAACGAAGTATAAAGGAAAAGAGTTTAATAAAGGAAAGTCCAGTTTCATCCACACTCCAAATACTATATGTATCTATATATAAATATTAAAACCTCCATTTTTAAAATCCCATTTCTTTCCCTTTCCTTCTCGAAGAAAGCATAAAAGTTGATGTCAGGGTGATGGTGTGGGTGATACGAGGTGAAAGACCAAGGTGTTTATGGTTTCTACTTTCTACGACATTATTATTTTATGCAGCAACACTTGATAGCAGAGGAACAGTGATTAGAGGGAATAAAAAAGTGAAAACAAATTAATGATGCAGGCAATAATCAGCCCTTAATCCCTAATTAAATGCTGTACTTAAAAATATAGATTCACGTGACCACATCATTTCCTACCACTATTCTGTTTCGGAGATTTCATCAGAGGGATGCATTTCTCTTTCACTCCTCCTCCTTTCACCACCCTCTTCTCCTCCTCCTCCACCACCACCTTCGCCTTCACCTCCTCCATCCCAAGCCTACTTCTCCTGCAAACAACAACAATAACCAATAAATTAATTAATCAAAATTAAACAAAACTAAAGCAAAGTAAAAACCAAACCTTTCTTCGTTGTAGGAATTGGACTTCTTCAGCACAGGCTCCCCCTGGAACGCCACTCGGTTCGCTTTCATTGACTCTACCAAGCTCCCACTGAAGTACTCCTTCTCTTCTGCCTGCAAATTCCCCAACATCCTCGGATTCTCCGACACGCAATTCACTATCTCACTATCACCCTCTTCCCAAAACAAACTCTTCTTCTCCCTTTCCCTCTCTTTGGTCCCCACATCGCTCAGCCGCGGCCCCTGCTTCCCCTTCAACTCCGTCCCCGCGCTCCCACACGCTATCAGTTGCAGCAGAACGGAGTAACGGCTCGACACAGACCCATCCCCATCCTCCCTCCGTTTCACCTTCTCACTCCGCGCGTCACCCTCACCGCCTCCCAAATTCTTATCATTATCGTTCCTTGTTTTCGCACCAACAACCACCTTCGTTGCGTTCCCCCCGTTGTTGTTCTCCTCTTCGTAAACCAGTTCTTCCGTCGACACGCCTCTCGAGCAACGCGAGTGTGGGGTGGTGGTGGAACTCGTGTAGCTTGTTTTCTCTCCCTCCTCGTAATCCTCGTACTCCTCACGCTCCTTCTGCTGCGTCTTGTTGCACACACCCAACGCCTTGCTCCTTGAATCGTAACTATAGCTGTAATTTCCCTCTCCCTGCTGATGGATTCCCTGTTTGTTGCTCACATTGAACCTCTCTGGACCGTCAATAAAAATCCAAAGTCAAAAATTCTTATAATCATAATCACTCTTCAACAATTGAAGACAAAAATATTAAAAAAGAGACTTTTAATTACCAGAGCATCCTTCGACGAGCTCAGAACCTTTGAGCACGTATTCGCCTCCTTCTGCGGGATGTATTATATCCTTCAGAGCCAAGTCGTACCACACATAACCGCTCTTGTAGTTTCTGAATTTACCAAATTAAAAAAAGTAACCTTTTTGTTGGAACGTGTGTTTGTAGAACACGAATCAAATCGATTCAATACAAGGCTATACCTTTTACTAGACCATGAATATTGCAAAGGCATGCCACTCCCACGGAGAGCCATGAGCCGATCGAAGACATCTTTGTAGAAACAAATGTAAACAACCAAACGAGCGAATCGAGTTATGGTAGTGCAAGAAAATAAAGAATGATGTAGCCATATAAGAAAAAAAGGTTAACGACGAAGTTTTCCTTTTCTGTGTTGATGCATGCGTGTACCTTTTAAACGGAGAGGTTGATTAGGCAAAAGGGTGACCTCCATGAAATGGGGGTGCTCCAAAAGGCCGTTTCGGGAGAGGTAGTACACGACTTGAACTTTTCTGGAGGGTTTCACTTTATGCTTCAACCTGCATATTTTGGCACGGTCTGGGCTCGTCTCTCTGTTGCCACCTCTTTGTGAACGAACATTAATATTAACATCCATGCTCCAAGTCGCTTTTGATAACGGTGGCTATGGGAGGAATGAAGGTACCCAGCAGGCCCCAGAATACTCTTTATGCTCGCACCAGAATGAAACTGAACGAGAAAGGACCAGCGAAAGAGAGTGGGTATTAATGTTGTTGCATTGCATGGATGGATAGGAACTCATTTACAAAGTTGGTACCAATTTCTAATAATGCGACAATTATAATGCGACGTGGAATTTAGAAGGTAGAAATGAAGCATTTGATTTTTTTTGGTTGATAAATAAAAAGATGAATTGTTATGGCTGGGTAGCAGCATGACATTTAATATTAGTTTACATATATCAAAGCATTGGGGATGAGGCAGTCTATATAGTGCATAGACCTTAAAAAAAGCGTGAAATCAGGATGGTACATGTGGATGCAGAGAAAGATTCCCTTAAAAAAGGAGCGTTAAATGGAAAGAAAGAAAGACACAAAGGGAGAAGGAGGAGTGGGTGAAAAGAAAACAAAAGAGGGTAGAAGGGAAGGGAAAGGGTGAAGGACAAGGTGATGGTCTCAATCACCTTCCTATAATAAATGAATTTAATTTTGACTTTACCCTCTCTCTGTTCCTGATTTGAGACAACAGTCACCTTTGCCAGGCATTGCCTAGTAAGGACAACTTTTTCCCATTTTCACTTCACACATCCTTTCGTTGACGCATTTTTACTTTTATCACTTTCTCTCGTCTTTTTATCTACCTCCACTTTCCACTCTCCATTGCTTCCCCACTAGTAGGGAGGGGACACCACACCTAAGACCAGAAAAATACCTCAATTAAAATTTTTCTCTCACTGGCATTTTATCAAACACTTACCATTCACAGTTGTCCCCTTCTCTAAACTGTTTGCACTTTACGAAAACATGATTTCAAAAACTGCTTTACTCGCCTCTGTACTTTGAAAAGAAAATATTTTAGATTTAGACTTATATATATTATAAGTACAGAAAACTTATTTGTCATACCTCTCCTTTCTTCACTTTTTTTTTTTTTCAACTCTTGCAGTCGTAGAAACGCAGTTACTGCAGTCTGCTCTTTGCACAGCTTTGCATGCAATTTTTGGGAGAAAGCAAGAAGAATTTTGGTCTCGCACGGATGCTTTTCGAATTTTTGGATTGATGATTATTAACAAGAAACAATCATGGAATTGATGAATACGTGGAATGATTTTGAAGTGATACATATTTATATCATAATCATTAGACTCAATTATATTAATATAGCCAATTTTTATGCAGTACACAGTATTTTTTATTAATTTATAATAAGTCATGTTTTGTTTGGTTTTGAGAAAATCATTGTCACTCTCTTAATATAATTTTCCCATTTTCTTACTCCGCAACCAGTTTATTGCCTAGAGAAATCATTTTTTATTTCGTCAATACTAGTTATTTAATAAAAGTTTATGTAAAAACACTAACGTGTCTACTAATAAATGTTTTTACCACGAATTCGATAATCTAACATGAAAATAGAGAACGTATCTTCTATGCAAAAACAATAATATTAATGAAGTTGATAAAAAAGGCTCCAACCCTAATTGTTAGAATTAATTTCTGAAACTTTTTACATTCTAAAAATGCATTTTTCTTAAACCTGATTGTACAATATGTCAAGTCGGTCAGGCGGTCTCACAGGTCAATGAGCAACCACGTGGCATTATTAAAGGACCATCGGTCAAACGAATAGCAGATACAATGGCAGACCATCGGTCGAACGAGTAATAGA
>Ga0214542_1009853_pt1 | contig 14446 bp, 6 predicted proteins | sample CNSS1metaG_FD_160096 | JGI IMG/M metagenome (GOLD analysis project Ga0214542, IMG submission 160096) | Root nodule microbial communities from cowpea collected in UCLA plant growth center, Los Angeles, California, USA - CNSS1 | ecosystem: Host-associated > Plants > Roots > Nodule | place: USA...
ATTTGTAACTGTCTTAGGGTTGCAGGATCAAATCTCCACTTTCATCCAGATAAACTTGTAAGCCTTCCTACTGCATGTCACATTCAACTTTCATTTAGTATGGACTTATGTGTATCTGGTCCCTGATACATATATCCTTATTGTAACTAACAGTTACTTCATTCATAATAAAACATACTTTAAATATTACACTTAAATATCTTTTCAATTTCCATATTTTTTTTCCTTTGGTTTATTTTTTATTTTTCCATTTTGTTGCATCTTAGAATCGTTTATGTATTCATTTACTACTTGTTAATTTAGGGTTCAGCAAAATTTTTGAGCAAGATATTGTATGTACATAAAATATTAACTTTAGGTTTTAAATAAATTAAATTAAATAAACACGTTTACAATAACCCCATCACAAACTTATTTTAAAGTACTTGAAAATATCTTTATCCTTAAATAGTATAAAAGTACTTGAAAAAAAATTTGGCTTACTTTTCTTTTATCAACAATTCGAAATATTTACCAGTTTACACATATAATATATATATATATATATATATATATATATATATATAATCTTTTGAAAAAAAAATCACAATAAAAACTTGTGGTAATTTTTTGTATGTATTATTATATTTTGTTTAATTTGAGTTTTTGAGGTGATCAAATTTCAACATGATTTGATTTGAAATCCTTATTTACTGAAAAACTTATAAAAGTCTACAATTATTTCTTTTCCAAGAAACAATAAATACAGACGGACATAGTTCTCAGTTTATTATATACTAGAAAAAATGAGTACAAAAATTGATGAAAAGAAAGAAAAGAACACTTCTACTGAATGTAGATTAACTAAAAACGACCACTGCCTCCACTTTCAAACTGAATAGAATAAAATATAATTAAATACCATGGATAGCTTTAGCTTTCATAGATGGAGTTTCTTAACAACCATTCACAAAATGGATGTTTAAACTACAAAAGTTTTATTAAAGATAAACTAATTTAGGAAGATAAGATAACTAGTAAATTATATCAGTTAAATTCATAAATATTTATAAATTAAAATATAATAGAATCTAAAATAATTTCTATTATTAATAAAAATTTATAATATAATTAGATATTATATTTTTAATTTTTAATGACCAAGAATTACAATAAAATATTTTAGTTTCTAATTAAGATATATTTAAAAATAATTTTCGTCACACTATTAGTCTATTTTAGAGACAAATTTTTGCTAATAAAAAATAAATTATTATTTTTTCTAATTATAATACCACTAGAGAGTTGAATTTTTAGTTACTGTATCCAAATTCTGATATTGATTTTCGAGAAATCAATTTCTATAAAATTATAAACCAACTTTTGGTTTCTACTGTAAAATTTAGAAATCAAACGTATAAAGTTCATAATTTATCATTAAATAATGAATATTTATCATCATAATATTACGTATTTCTTTATTACCTATTTGATATTATTATTTAGAATTAATAAATAACATAAAATTTAAATATATTCTTTTTTTTTAATTATGCATCGATCATGTTTATTTAATTATATAATTAAATGGTTAATATTGAAATAAAATTTACGATAAATGAAGATTTGATTATTGTAGTTGGAGGTATGACCTTGGGGATTTAAACGAGTTAGTATTACTTAAGATGAGATGTTCTTGAGTTACCTTGTTGGCCATGAGCTCATTTATCCTGACTAGTCACTACAAAATTAATCAATATCTTTATAAAAGTATAATAAAAATCCAGTTTTATGGATTTGGGAGAACTTTCAATTCATTTTATTTTATTATGATATGCTATTTTTTTTGTGATATTTGTCTCACTTCCCTTTATTTTATCATGTGTGAAAAACAAAATTTTATAACATTATCATAGATGGCTGCTTCAAACATGCTCGATCCCTTCTTCGCCGACATTGTAGCTGTTTTCCTTGGGAATGCATGGCAAACCAATGTAGTAAACAATTCTGTAACATTTCAGGGAACGGAAAACTCTACCATTACTTTTTTCTCTGCTCCGAATGCGTCGATTGTCATCGAAGGACAAATCGGAGTTACCTTTTATTTACCCCCAACAGCCCAAGTGAACCCTATATCCATAACCTTTTCCCTCCACCTGTTTGAAAGCCAGTATATGAGGGAAAAACTATAAATAAATAATAATTTTTCCCCTTATAGTATAGGAAATATAAGATGTACTAAACGGTGTAAATATAAGATGCATATTGTAACACCCCATTTAATTCAATAAACGAAATTAAAGGAAACGTCACATAGAGATATTATAATAGCGCGATCTTGGAGTTTAAAACTTAACTCCTTACAACTCAAGGCACACCATAATGCCCGAAAGGAGACTAGATAAAAATTTTAACAGAATATATAGAAATCAAAAAGACGGATAGGTACATGGGCCATAGCCCTAAAGGAAAGCCCATCAAGAACATGAAGCCCAGCCCATGCAGATTATGCGGCAAAATCATCTCTCCTCTGTTGACCACGAGTACCTCTCGCATTTGCTCCCATCAATAAATTGATGATCATCGCAAGAGTAGAAGAACAACATATAGAGCAATCAAACAAGCAAAGGGTAAGCTAGAGCCAAAAAGATTTTTATCATGCAATCAGATATACCTTCACAGTCCAATATACATATATCACCCAAGCATGTTATGACCTTTCAATCAATACACTAAGACTCGACTCGACTCATCCAGATACATATAACCTGGTCGGATTCAGCGGATGCTTGCACTTGTGGTGGATACCTCTACTCATCCCCGAGCTATATGTTACAAGTGTTCCAATGAATCAATTCCCTCACACACAAGGTTAGGCCTTAATGAGTTTCAGACCTCCTGTTACTCTCACCACAGGAGTCAGTCCGCTCTAAGTGAGGCTAACTGACTCCTTAGAGTGTCAGGATGCGAATATTTTATGTATAATTTTGCCTCTAAATTTTATAAGTATATTATTAGGAAATAATAATAATAATTAGAAAAAGAAAAAAAATTGTCGTCACAAGATCTATGCTGTAAAATTTAATTTTATCTTATCAAGAGTTTTTTATCCCTATTTAAATTATTTTATGAATTAATTTTAGTTTAGCAAGGGTTTAGCCCTTTCTATATATTATTCTTTAAAATGATATTCTACCTTAACAAACTTTTTATAGTTTTTTTTAAAAAAATTAAACACTTTGAAGCGTATATAACAATTTAAAAAATTAAAATTTCATCCACTAGCGAGAGTCTGACCCTCTCTATATTTTTTAGAAATTAACTTTTGTTTAGCCGGGCTTATCCCTCTCTCTATATTGTTTTTTAAAATTAGTTTTACCTTAACAAGGGTCTAACCGTTTCTATAATAATTTATTATATGTTATAAATTATTCTTGAAAACTTTAACCTCTTTTTATATTACTTTTTAAAATAAGCTTAGCGAGGGCCTAACCCTCTCTAACTATTATTTTTTAAAATAATTTTAGCAAACTCTTTGTACTTGTTTAAAAGAATTTGATATTTTTATTAAAACTATGACTATGCATTGTTAGCTTTAGCTTATTTTATTAAAACTATGTAAATATATATTATATTGAAAGAAAGACATATGAGCAAATAAATAAAAATATTTTTAAGTGTATAATTAAGTTTTGAATATAATTAACTTGAATAATTACTTATAAATTTAGAAAATAATTATAAATCATAAAAAAATAAAAATGGTATAAAATAAAAGTAAAATAATAAATTGATTAGTCAAAGACATGTTACAATAAAATGAGTGAAAGAGTAAATTAACATGATTAAATGACTAGAAAATCAACGTATAAAACATCTGTCAGCTAATTAAATATGAGCAAGAAGATAAAATTACTAATATTTTTTTTATGTTATAATGGATAATAGATAATATATAATAGATTTTAAATTTGTATTTATGCAAAAATTGGTTTTTGATTTTGTGGTTTTTAATTGAATTAAAATAATTTTGAGGTTGAGGGAAAAAATAATAATATTTTTAAGTTTATAATTAAATTTTTAATAAAATTAATGCAAATCAATTTAAGAAAAGTCAATAATAGAGATTATCTCCTAGATTTAATATATTATAAAAACTTTTTCAAAAGAAATTAATATCGAATTAACCGTATTAAAATCAAAGAAAGAAACTTCGCAACAACCGTATGATATGCATAACAAGCCTTTTACAATTATATGAAATAAAAAACACAAATCCAACTAAAAAGGCTTAATTGATCGATTCATTTTTGTGTCCAATTGTTTTTTATATTTTTTATAAATTTAATAAAAATTTTATTTTAATAATTATTTATTTTTTTAAAATAATAAAATAAAAATAGGCAACACATATGTCCTTCACAACTATATTTCAACAACCATTTACAAAATGGATGTTGGTTATGTAAAATTAAACTACAAAATAAACTAATTTAGGAACATAAGATAATTAGTCATTATATCAATTAAATTCAAAAAGTTTTATAAACTAAAATATAATAGAATCTAAAACAAACTCTATTATTAATAAAAATTTATAATATAATTAGATATTACATTTTTAATTCTTAATGACTAACGGTTATAAAATATATTTACATATTTAGACACAATATTTTAGTCTTTAGTTAAAATATAATAAAAACAATTGATAAGATGTATAAGATAAGTATTTATTTGTTATATATATATATATATATATATATATATATATATATATATATATATATATATATATATATATTTCCAGTCGCGATTCCCATACTCAAATTCAACGGGTATAAAATTTTTGTATCATTCCCATCCCCATTGACTAACGAGCATATCTCGTACTTATACCCGTACCCGTTTTCATACTACTTCAATATTAATTTTAATTCATTTTTATAAAATAATAAAAAATTACGGTAAAGGAAACATAATATTATCAAATACTTAATATTTGGAGGATGATTCGATATCAACTACTTTGAAATAAATTATAATTGTTTACATTATAGATTAGAATACCAAATAAAATTTCATGAGAACCAAACGATTTATTAAATTTGCAAACATTAATGAGCTAGGGATGACAATGGGGTAGGGCGGGGATAAGTTTCGCTATCCCATACCCATCTCTGTAAAAAAATTTATCTCCATCCTCATACTCAAATCCAACGAGTATCAAACTTTTGTTCCATCTCCATCCTCACCAGGTAATGAGTATAATCTCGTACCCATACCTGTATCCGTTTTCTTACTACTTCAATATTAATTTTAATTCATTTTTATAAAATAATAAAAAATCACGGTAAAGGAAACATAATATTATCAAATATTCGATATTAGGAAGAAGATTATTTCTTCGATATCAAACACTTTAAAATAAATTATAATTGTTTATATTTTAGATTAGAATACCAAATAAAATTGCACGAGAACCAAAACATTTATTAAATTTGCAAACATTAATGAAACCTAGTTGATAAAATTTAAAGATATTTTTAAAAAAATATAAAAGGAAAACAAATATTTAAATTACAATATAATTTAAATGTGTGTTTACTTTAATTTTTAAATTTCTAATGAATATATTTTTTATACACTAATAAAAATTATAATACATCACTATCAAAATGATGCAAAGAACAAATAATAAAATTTTAACATATATCTTGTATCTTTTGAACTATAATATATGTTGGATGGTGATAAAAAATATTCATGGCAATTACATTAAATTTTTATATCATAGTAAATAAAAGTTATTTATACAATTATAGCGAAAAAATTATAGTATGATTGATAATGAGTTAGAAAATAAAAAATAATTAGATAAAATATATAAAAATAGTATTCTACATGATGAAAATAAACAACAAATAAAAATTAAAAAAATAACAAATGTTTAGAACAACTTGAGAGACTATTGAAAGAAATTGCACAAAGGAAACCAAATGTATAATTGAAGGATATGATAAGATGAAAAATACCTTAGAGATAAGAAAACTTTTGAAATATCAACAGATATACTCAATGGTTGAGAAATAAAAAAAATTATTTTAGTGAAACAGAAGAGTTCTTTAAATGAAACAAAAATTAATAATAATAAGTAAAGAATTTTTTTATATTACCTAGTAAATGAAAGATTTGTGCTATTAGACACTTAAATTGAGAGTATTAAACATTCTCATGTGAAAGGAAAATATACAATAAATAAAAATATTAAAAAATAATAGAAATATTCAAATGTGAAACATAAAAAAATTTTAATTGACATACATCATTTTAACATAATTACATAAAGGTTATGATAAGATGAAAAATATAGTGGAAATGCGAATGAGTTTTATGACAAACCAAATAATTAGAAGAAATAAAAAATAATATATATATATATATAGTTACTTAATTAATTGTAAATATTTTAATAATTTAAACGAGACCAGATATTATGGTGGGGATATGTATATCCCCGTACTCATCACCATACTCAATTGAAAAAGTCAGGGATTTCCCATACTAATACCTATACCTAGTCAATGCAGAAATTCTCCATCAAAATAGAGACGAATTCGGACAATACCCATGAAGATGGGTTTATTTGACAATGTCTACATACAAGTGAGTCAAATCTACCTCATTGAGCTAGTTTAATGAAATTTAGTTAGATATGAATGAAAATTTCTCTCTTAATATTCTTTAATCTTAAAAATATATTTCATTTCCTTAATTAAATTTTTTATTTTCCTTTTCATATATGCTAAATATTAAATATATATATATATATATATATATATATATTGTTTTAAAAAATAATTAAAATAAAAATTAACTTTTAATAAATTTACTACTTGTCATATGTATATAGACTGAATTGTAAAGAAATTTTAAAATATTTGAGTTTTAAAAATTTAAAATATAATTTTTTTTATATTAGTAAAATATAATACTTTCCATAAGTTATTATATTTTGTTTTATATTCAGTTTGTTAGTATATGTTTTTATTAAATATGTTATCTTCTTCGCCTCTTTTATAAATGACACATTTAATGAATTATTTTATTTCTTTCTCTTATGATAAGATATCATAAGCATAAGAATATACTTTAGTCAAAATTTGGGTTTATCATGCCACCTGTTATCCTGTCTTTGATTTTCACATTTGATGTCTCAATGTGAAGAGTGTGTTAGAAATTACAAATTGTCTATAAATAAGATTAAACTATAATATATAAACAACGACAAACTTGAACTTATTAACAAAGTTTAATGAGGTTAAATTACAAATTTATTTTCTAATTTAATTTGATTTTAGAATATATTGATTGTTTATTAAAATAATATAAAAAATATATAAAGACATAAAAGAATAATATCTGAGTTTTATAAATTTCAAATTTAATTTGAAAATTTGATTAAAAATAATGAACTATGTAAAAAATAAAATAAAATACATTTTAATTATAAATATTATATACAATAAAACTATTTTTTTATAATTATCTCATAAATTATACTCACAATAATTTATATTTAAAAAATAGTATAAAATTGCACACAATCTAACTTAAATCCATTTTTTATTTCAATTCATTTTAATTATTTTAATTTTACTTTTTTTCTTCCCTAACAATAAATTACGTAATGATTTCGGAAATTCATGTTTCCTGCCAATTTGTTTTGATTTTCTTTTGTAGGAAATACTTACAAATTTTGTTGTGAAAAAAAAAAAACTTGCAAGAAATTGTTAATACTTTATTTTTGCAAATTATTTTGTATAAAACACTTTTCGCAACAAATTTTTGTAGGAAATACTTACAAATTTTGTTGTGAAAAAAAACTTGCAAGAAATTGCTAACAATTTTTTTAAAAATTATTTTGTATAAAACACTTTTTGCAACAAATTTTGTAGGAAATACTTGCAAATTTTACAATTTTGTAGGAAATAAATTTAACCGATTAAAAATTGTTATAAATAAAATTTTTGGAAATTAAAATAACTATTTGCCTATGTTAAAAACAAATAAAAATAAATAAATGTCGGCATATTTATTAGAGAAGAAACAAAAATTACTAGAAGTTAGTATAACAACCCAAAAATAGAGTTCTTCCAATAATTTAGAACGTCAAGCAAACCTAACCAAAATATAATTTGTTTATACAACTTGGGACCAAAATATGAAGACATTACTACACAATACACAATCTTCAAATAGACTAAACATTAGAGATTTCCAAAAGAACTATCCATTATGATATATTCTCACTCTCACTTGCAGGCTCTTATGCTCAGACCATTATAGTGATCATTTCAAAAGAGAACGCAAACAAACACACCAACAAGAGAAAAAGGGTAAGGTAATTATAATTTCAAACATACATGTATCATAACATCTATAATATTAAAGCCATTACCACTTAAAACCAACACAATAATTTCTCTATAGAAAAACCAATATTTTAGACTCCATGTCTGAATTTGTGGATTGACTTGGATACTAGAAGCCTCACACCTATCATGAAATAGTGAAACAAAATACTACGACCGACCATACCAAATTGCACAATCTCAACCCTTGCATGACTAAGGGAAGTTAACTTGTGGCTTCACTAGAAAAAGGTTCTAACCCCAGATCTCGCCATAAGAACCTCCTTCAACTCTCACCACCAAGACTATAATGCTTTATATAAGTTTATAAGTCTTGTAGAGTATATAATGACTTTTTACTAACATGTATCCCTAGTCAATGCATAACATTAACTAATAAAGGATTTACACTTCTTCCTCAGAAACATAAACCTCATGTAACAATACAATTCAAAATTAACACCTTTCCATTCCATTGATTCACTTTCATAGTCAAAACCCCATAAATTTTATATAGAGGATAATTCCCCAGCAAGTTCCTCACAATCCAAACCAAAATTCACTCATATAAGCAAACAATTTGGCTCAACGAGACTAATCACTCGCTTAGGGAATTCCTTAGGGAGGACACCTGCTTAGTGAGTAAACATCTCGCTCAATGAGCTGAGCACTAGAACAAAAATGCACATTTATTCGTCCAACGAGTGTAGACTTGGCCAACAAGGTTGTTTCCCCTAACTCTTTGCCAAACTCGAGTTTGGCTTTTGATCAGCGAGAGTCTGCTTGCCCAGCGAGCAGACCTCACCCGACTCTCTGTCAAACCTATATTTGGTAGTCGCTCAGCTAGAAAGGAGCTCCCCTTATTGAGTGTGCATAACGAAAGCTAGTAAGTTCTCACTTCAAACAACACCAAACACTCACAATTGCCATTTCATGCTTCATTTAACACACCAACATACCAATTTCCAATCTATACAACTCATAATCAACGAAATAAACCATTTCAATAAATCAATAAAATCTTTGCATCTCAAAAACCAAGTCTACACATATCATAAATTCCCCATTTAAACACTTTACACACACCAAATCAACATACTCCAAACGAGATTCAACAACCAAAATCAATTTAGAAATGTACTAACTAGTCAAAACACAATTTAAATCACAAGAAATTAAATTATCTTCCCTTACCTGGGTTAAACAGCCCTTGCTGTCAAAGATTCTTCTTGGAGTTATATCTAACACTAGAAAACCTAACTTGACAACAAAGATCTCAATTAGAGACCTAAGCATATCATTAAGATAGTAGAGCAATAGAGATTCACCAAGAGCATCTTTGATTCACATGCACAGCCTTAAAGCCCAGATGAAACTCAAAGAGTGAAAATACCTCAAAAGGGCGAAAAAAGAACTTATTTTGTTCGACTCTATGATCATAGATGAATGCGTATAACTCATCACCACAAACGATTTTACGGTCCTTGAACTTCAAAAGGGTGAATATAGGGTAGAGAGAAAGTTTAGAAAGGATTTTTAGAGAGATGATGGTTTTAAAAAATTGAACTTCCTTTACTAGAAAATTATTTTATAGTTTGAACCTTTTTATTAATATATTATAGTATCCTCTTTTAAAACCGCCATTACTCTTAGGCTCTTTTCCATCTTTTCACATTCTTCCTTACAAGAAAAATTTTCAACGTTACATCATCTTCGTCAAATCCTCTTCCAACTCCCACGTTACATCGTCCATCCTATGATTCCATGAACTCTAACTAGATTGATTGCTTTTCCCCTAAGTTGCTTTGTTTGATACTCCTCTATCCTCACAAGTTGTGCATCCATAGATAAGTCCTCCTTTACTAGCAACTCGTCTAACTCCAACACATGTGAAGGATCTAACACATACTTTCTTAGTTGCGAAATGTGAAACATATTGTGTAAATTTGATAATTGCCCATTCATTTGAGGATGATATGCATAACTCTTCCTCAACTGGCTCCCCAAAGCATCTTGTAAGAACTTGTTATGATATTGGCAAGTGTACCAAATCATACAAGTAATAAAGTGGACAAGTCTAGAAATCGTTCCACACAAAGACTCGCGTTGTTTAGAAAAATTATGATTATTTACTAATTTAAGTGAAAAACTTTGAAAGATGAAAATAATTAATTTTTACAAGAATAGTTCTAAAATCTAGAATGCATTTAAATTTACTAAATTACTTATGCGGTAAAGACTCACTAGGGTTAGATTTCATGCACAAAATCAATATAAAAACACTAAAAATAAAAATCTAATTCCTACTCTAGCATTCACACCACTATTTAACAAGTCTTAATATCTTAGAGACAAGTCTAAACTTCTTCATAAAAACCCTAATGTCTTAGATTTTTTTTATTAAAAGTTTGCATTAAGCATTAAGTTCAGATGTTTTGAATGACCAACTTTTAAGCTCTATGTCTAGATGCAAACTCAATTAGTTGTTCTGTCCTAGTCTAGGTTCCAACAATGTGTCCAATAATGAGATACCCAAAAATATGAAATCAATTAATTCATATAGTCAAGAACAAGTGGCTTTAAGAACTTTCCAACAATCATATTTTAAAACCTTGGGTAAGATATTGATATCTACCCCAAACCTATTCAATTTCATACCTCAGTACCAAATCGTATAAGTAACAAAGTGGATAAGTTAAGATATCATTTGCTAGGAAACTTGCGTTGTTCAGAAAAACTATGTTTATTTACTAATTAAGGTAAAAGAACTTTTAAGATAATGAAAAGTAATGATTGTTTTGATAAAATTCTAAATTCTAGAAGCAAGTAGAGGTGTCAATTTGGCCCTGGCCCATGTGGGTTAGGGCCAAAAAAGCCCACATTGAAAAAAAGCCCCAACAAAGAAGCCCACAGGGCCAAAAACCCTACAAAAGCCCTGTGGGCCAAGGCCAACCCATGGACTTTCATCTTCCACACGAAAAATATATTATTTTTTAAAATATATTACTATCTGTGGGACAGGCCCAACGAACCGGACAAGCACGACGACCCGAATAGGTCTAACGACTCGGACCTGCCCGACGACCTCGACAAGAACGACGGCTTGAACGGGCCCGATGATCCAAACAGGCCCAACAACCCGAACGGGCCCAACGACCCAAACGGGCCCGAATACAGGACAAACCCGACAACACGGACGGGCCCAACGACATGGAAGGGCCCGACGACCCGGACAGGCTCGATGACCTAGACGGGCCCAATGACTCGGACAGGCCCGACGAACCTGACAGGCCCTATGACCCAAACAAGCCCGACGACTCGAACGGGCCCGATGACCGGTATGGACCCGACGACCCGGACGGGTCCTACAACCCAAACGGGCCTGATGACCTAGATGGGACTGACGTCACAAACATGCCCGACAACCCAAACGGGTCCGACGAGCCAGATGGGCCCAACAAGTCGGATGGGCCTAACGACTAAGACATGCCACACGACCTAGATGAGCCCGACAACCTGGACAGGGCCAACAACCCGGACGAGACAAACGATATGAACAGGCCCGACGACACGGATGGACACGACGATCCGAATGGGTCCAATGATCCAGACAGGCCCAACGACCCCAACGGGCCTGACAACCTGTATGGACCTGACGACCCAAACGGGCCCTATGACCCGAACGGGCCCGAAGACACGTACGAGTCCGACAACCCAAACAGACCCGACAACTAGGACGAGCTCGACAACCCGGATGAGCCCGACGACCCGGACGAGTCCGACTACCCGGACATGCCCGACTACCCGAACAGGCCCGACACCCAGACGGGCCCAAAGATTCGAATGGGCCCGACGAGCCGGACGGGATCGACGACCCGAACGGGCCCAACGACCCAGACAGGCCCGATTATCCAGACATGCCCAACGTCCCGAACGGGTCATCAGGCCCATCCGAGTTGTCGTGCGTGTTCGGGTCGTCAGGCCCGTTTAGGTCGTCGGGCTCGTTCGGGTTATCGGGCCCGTTCGGGTCGTAGGGCCCGTTCGGGTCGTTGGGCCCGTTCGGGTCATCTGGCACGTTTGGGTCGTCGGGCCCCTTCGGATCGTTGGGCCCGTTTGGCTCATTGGGCCCGTTCGGGTCGTCGGGCCCGTTTGGCTCGTTGGGCCCGTTCTGGTCGTCGGGCCCGTTTGGATCGTCGGGTCCATACTAGTCGTCGGGCCGGTTCAGGTCGTTGAGCCTGTCTGGATCAGTGGGCCTGTTTGAATCGTTGGGCCCGTTCGGGTCGTCGGCCCGTTCAGATCGTTGGGCTCGTCTGGGTCATAGGGCTCATCTCGCTCGTCTGGCTCGTCCGGGTTTTCGGGTCCGTTTGGGTCATCGGGCCCGTCCGTGTTGTCTGGCATGTCTGGGTTGTCAGGCCCGTCCTGGTCGTCGAGCCCATCTTGGTCGTCTGACCCGTCCGTGTTGTCTGCCATGTCCGGGTTATCCGGCCCGTCCTGGTCGTCGGGCTCATCTTGGTCGTCGGGTCTGTCCTTGACACCTCTAGAAGCAAGTAAATTTTTGAAAATAACTATATGGTAAAAACTTCACTAAGGTTTGATTTCATATATCGAATCAATATGAAAACGCCAAACAATATACCTCTAATTCCTATATTAGCATTCATACCACTATTTAACAAGCCTTGGTTTCTTAGAAATAAGTATAAACCTTATAATAAAATTTTAATCTCTTAGATACTTTTACCACATATTCGCATTAAGCATTAAGTTTGGATGTTTAGAATGACCAATGATTAAATTTTCATCTCTAGAGTTGAATCTATTAGTTGTTCTATCCTAGTTTAGGTTCTAATATCGTGTTCAATAATCGGATACCCACAAGTATGCAATCAATTAACTATAATGCAGTTAAAAACGAGAATAAAACACAAGAGTAATAGAAAAAAGTATTGAATAACATAAATGATAGAGTTAAGATACATTATGTCCAACCCTCTTGAATAAGGGAGTTAGTTACTCCTTTACATTGTCAACACTAAAAAAGAATAATAATGAATGACTCTAGCTTCCCAAATGAGTCCCAATTGTCTCTCCTTTTAGATAATGTTCCCCTTCTAAAAAAATCAAATTGTCTCTCCTTTTAGATCATGTTCCCCTCTAAAATAATAAAATTAATTGTGTAAAACTTTCTAGCTTCCCAAATGAGTCCCAATTCATATATATAATCGATCTAGCATGGACAAGACACTTCATAAGAAAATCATAGAAATTAGTTTTAGGAGACGTTATTTCTTATAACATGTAATGTTGTCCAATTGATATAAACAAGTAGAAAAGTAAAATATTTGTATAAATAATTTAGGTTAGCTCCCGATAATTAAATACATAATTTAAAATATATAACGTTAGTGTCGATCATGGGATTCTAAAATATTACAACGTACCTGACAAAATAATATTTCTAAATATTCGAATGCAACATGACTTACAAAATAAAGAAAAAATATTATAATTAAATTAAAAAATTACTTTTTACTATTATAAAAGAATATAATGCATGTTTTCTCACGTTTTGATAAAAATACAAAAGGAAAACACATATTGAAATAAAAATAGAAAACATAGGATCAAAATCCCATTTAACATTAGTGTAAGCTTGTATGTATATTTAAGAATTAAATATGTAATAATAATTACTATTTAATATTATATTTTGCATTAGTTATTTTTGATATTCATCTTTAATACATTTTATGGAAAAGATCGAAAAATATTGCACAGGGATGGAAAGTTATTCTAGAAATAAATACTAGAAGTGTATATATAAGCAATGGTATGGTAGAAATGGTAAATGAAATCAGAATAAGATTGAAAAGAAAAGTCGCATTGACATAGAGATTTGAAGAGAAGATGGGAGAGAAAAAAGTTTTTGGTGTTTTGATGTTTGTTATGGTGTATGGTTTGGCAGTAACAAGATTGAGTTATGGTCAAATTCCTGCAACATGCAATGGGGATGAAAAGCTATTGAGTTATTGTGGATTGTATTTGATAAATAA
>Ga0214542_1009862_pt1 | contig 14436 bp, 13 predicted proteins | sample CNSS1metaG_FD_160096 | JGI IMG/M metagenome (GOLD analysis project Ga0214542, IMG submission 160096) | Root nodule microbial communities from cowpea collected in UCLA plant growth center, Los Angeles, California, USA - CNSS1 | ecosystem: Host-associated > Plants > Roots > Nodule | place: USA...
TTTTTTTTTTTTTCTCTTCTTTTTATTTTATTAAACTAGAATGAGAGACATAAAACAAAATGGAACTATAATAAAAAGAAAGAAAAATAATATAATAACAAAAATAAAATAAAATAAATAAAAGCATAAATAAATAAAATAAAACAAAAAAAAATAAATTAAATTAAAAAAAATAAAAAAAATGATAATAATAATAATAATAAATAAAATAAAATAATCATAGATATTTATTCTTTCTCAAACTAAAACATATTTTTTACCTTTTTATTTTATTAATTATTTATTTATTTTTCTCAATTCAACTTTTAATTAACTTGTTTCTGTTATTATTTTTATCATTATTACCCGGACGAAATTGAGTGTTGACAATTGCCTCTCTTTACTTAGATTTTACTTGATAGTATGAAATTTTAACTTTCATAGGTTATCAAAGTAAAAGATGAGTAAAGATAAAAACACTAATTTAGTTTGGGATTCAAAGAAAAAGAGAAAAAAAAACAAATCAAGCATATACAGTGACCAATTCAAAGAAGAGGGTCGTGATCCAAAGAAGAAAATAGACTCGACCATTCCTAAGGAGAGGGTCCCAGTTCAAAGAAAAAAAAGATTTGGCCAATCTCACGGAAAGGGCTTATACGTAACAAGGTGAATTTGCATAAGGAAATCAATGGCCATTCTAAAGGAGAAGGTCTTCATGTGACACAAAAATCAATGATCATTGTCTTGCAGAAGGCATTGATGTAAAGAAAGAAATCAATGACCGTTCCATTGGAGAGGGTCTTGATGTGACAAAGAAATCAATGATCATTGCCTTGTAGAGGGCCTTGATGTAAAGAAAGAAATCAATGACCATTCCATTGGAGAGGGTCTTGATGTGACAAAGAAACCAATGACCATTGCCTTGTAGAGGGCCTTGATGTAAAAATAAGGATATCAATGACCATTCCATTGGAGATGGTCTATATCTGAAAGGATTCAGTGACCATTACTAAGTAGAAGGTCTCGATACTACAAACTTCTTCTCTTTGAAATAATGGATTTGACCATTCATGAGGAGAAAGTTTCAATTTGACAAATGATTCGACCAATCCTAAGGAGAGGGTCTAGGAATCGATAACCATTCCTATGGAGAGGATCTCGATGCAACAAACTAGATTTGACAATTCCCAAGGAGAGGGTCGTTGTTCGAAAGGAGAACCCGAAGTTCGATTTTGATGTGTTAGTAAACACTGCTTGAATGCTTAGCATTGGTGAGATTCAATTTATAGACAAATGATGTAATGTGGTGAGGATGCATGAATGCATGGACGCATGGATAAAATTCATATGAAGCTTTTGTTTTTTTTCCTTATTATTTATTAATTTTTACTTCCACGACACCCTCCAAAAGCGAGTCTGCTCTTAGTGAATGCACCCATGATGCCTCGTTGGTATGCATATGCTTTTACTCCTTTTTCTATCTCTTTATTATTCTCTTTACGATCTCAGTGTGACATCCACTGTTTCAAATTTATGGAGAAAACCAAATGGTGTTTATTCAATGAAAACAAAGTGGAATACAACAAAATTTGGAGACAATGTCAATATCTCCTAGTAGCACCTCCTACAAGGAATCATCATGCATAAAATTTTTTGACCACATCAGAATTGACTGGTAACGGTAACTCCTCTCCATCCATCCTTGTGAGAATTCGCGCCCCACCAGAAAATGTTTTCTTCACCACATACGAGCCTTCATAATTTGGAGTCCACTTGCCCCTATGATCCTTTTGTATAGGTAAGATCTTTTTCAAGACTAGCTTGCCTTCATGGAACTCTCTAAGGAGCACCCTTTTGTCGAACACTTTTTTCATCCTTCTTTGGTATAATTGTCCATGACACACCGCTGCTAGCATTTTTTTCCTCAATGAGATTAAGCTGGTCAAACTGGGCCTGAACCCATTTTGCCTCTTCCAATTAGGTCTCCATTAACACTCGTAGGGATGGGATTTCTTCTTCAAAAGGTAGTGTTGCCTCCATTCCATACACCAGAGAAAAAGGTGTTGCCCCGGTCGATGTATGTACCGAGGTGCGATACCCATGCAAAGCGAAGGGAAGCATCTCGTGCCAGTCTTTATACGTGACCACCATTTTCTGTACAATTTTCTTGATATTCTTATTAACAACCTTAACTGCCCCATTCATCTTTGGTCGATAAATAGAAGAATTATGATGTTGAATTTTAAATCCTTCACACAATTCAGCCATCATTTGATTGTTCAGATTGGTGGCATTATCAGTGATTATCTTGCTAGGCAATTCGTACCTACAAATCAACTCTCTTTTTATGAATTTAGTCACAACTTTCCTAGTCACATTGGCGTAGGAAGCAACTTCCACCCATTTAGTGAAATAATCAATTGCAACTAGTATGAAGCGATGTCCGTTTGAGGCTTTTGGCTCTATAGCTCCGATGACATCCATCCCCCACATTGAAAATGGCCAAGGGGCAGACATTACGTTTAAAGTAGTGGGCGCTATATTGATATTATCTACATACTTCTAACATTTCTCGCACTTTCTCACGTGTGTGCAACAAGCATTCTCCATAGTCAACCAAAAGTAACTAGCTCTCAAGATCTTTCTAGCCATCGAGTGTCCATTCATGTGTGTGTCGAAAGTACCTCCATGAACTTCCTTCAAGATTGACTCGGTCTCTTTCGCATCCACGCATTGAAGGAGAACCATATGATGATTTCTCTTGTACAACACATCCCCGCTTATGATAAAATTTGCAACCAACCTTCTTAGTGTCCTTTTATCATTCTCAGATGCTTCTTCAGGGTATTCTCTGGTTTTTAGATAATGTTTAATATCAAAATACCATGGCTTACCATCTAACTCTTCTTCGATGAAATGAAAATATGTTGGCTCTTCATTTGCATCATCGGCAATACCCCATCCATATTAATCTCGAACATCGATGATAAGGTAGCTAAGGCATCTTCTAATTGATTATCCTCTCGAGGAATGTGATGGAATTCAATGAAATCAAAATACTCCACCAATTCCATGATATAAGCTCTATAGGGAATCAACTTCTGATCCATGGTCTCCCATTCTCCCCTTAGTTGATGGATAACCAACATTGAATCTCCATACATATTCAAAATTTTTTCCTTTGATTCAATTGCGACTTGGATGCCCATAACGCATGCTTCATATTCAACGATCTTGTTCGTGCAATTAAAACACAACCTTGTTGTCATCGGAATGTATTGGTTTTTTGGAGATATTAGTATTGCCCCTATACCATGTCCCATGACGTTAGAAGCTTTGTCGAATAATAATATCCATGTATTTCTGTTCTGATCTTCTTAATCACCTTCAAACAAGGCCATGATGTCCTCATTGGGAAATTCGGGTTACATCGACTGGTAATCGTTAACAGCTTGTTAGGCCAGATATTCAGCTAAAGCACTACCCTTGATGAATTTCTGAGTGACATACACAATGTTGTATTCTGACAATGGCATCTGCCATCGGGCTATCCTTACAGTGAGAGAAGGTTTTTCAAAAATATACTTTATATGGTCAGTCTTGGATATCAACTAGGTAGAATGACTCAGCATGTGTTGTCTTAGACGATGGGCAGCCCATGCCAATGCGTAACAAGTTCGCTCTAAAAACGAATATCGTTGTTCAAATTCTGTGAACTTCTTGCTCAGGTAGTATATGGCAAGCTCTCTTTTTCCAGTTTCGTCATGTTGACCCAACACACAACCCATTGACTCATCAAGTACAGTCACATATAGAATGAGTGGCTTCCCCGTTTTAAGTGGGTGTAACATTGGAGGATCTTGTAGATATTATTTAATTTTGTCAAAAGCAGCTTGACAATCTTCATTCCACTCAACAACCTGATTTTTACGCGCAATAGCCTGAATATTGGTTCATAGGTGGCAGTTAACTAGGAGATAAACCTAGTAATGCAGTTCAGTCTGCCCAAGAAACCCCACACCTCCTTTTCCGTACTGGGAACAAGCATTTCGATTATCGCACGCATCTTGTCGGGATCGACTTTTATCCCCTTTTGACTGACAACAAAACCCAACAACTTTACAGATTTCACACCGAATGTGCATTTAGCCGGGTTTAGTTTAAGTTTAAACTTCCTCAATCTCTCAAACAATTTCCTCAAGTTGAGGATGTGTTCTACTTCTGACTCAGACTTGATGATCATGTCATCTAAATAAACCTCAATTTCTTTGTGCATCATATCATGAAAAAGCGTCACCATGGCCCTTTAATAGGTTGCTCCAGCATTTTTAATTCTGAATGACATCACCTTATAGCAAAATGTTCCCCATAATGTGATAAATGTGGTCTTTTCCATATATTCATGTGCCATCTTGATCTGATTATATCCCGAGAAACCATCTATAAATGAAATAGTGAGAACCTAGTTGTATTATCCACTAATGTGTCGATGTGCGGTAACGGGAAGTTGTCTTTTGGACTCGCCCAGTTCAAATCTCAATAGTCAACGCACATTTGAACTTTACCATCCTTCTTAGGCACTGGTACAATATTTGCCACCCATTGAGGGTATTTTGCCACAGCTAAAAATCCAATGTCAAATTGTTTTTGCACTTCTTCTTTAATTTTTAATGACATTTCTGGTTTCATTCTTCTTAGCTTTTATCTGATTGGAGGACATTCCGGCTTGAGTAGAAGCTTATGTTGCACTATATCAGTATCTAAACCAGGCATGTCATTGTGCGACCAAGCAAACATATCCTTAAACTCCTTTAGCAACACACACAATTATTCTTTCATTTCTTTCTTCATACTAGTGCCAATTTTCACTTCTTTCTTCTCATCCCCCTCGCCTAGGTTAATTGTTTCGACATCTTCTTGATGGGGTTTTATTTCCTTATATTCTTGTTCCACTAATCTCACTAGTTCAAGGGAGGGTTCTGAATCACCTTCATAATCATCTTCCATATTATCGACAAGGTGCTCAAAATTAGGGATATCGACATTATTATTTTCAAAATATTCATTGTCATATCTACATTATTTGAATTTATAAAAAGGATAAATAAACAAAACACAGTGAAAAATACAAATAAAGATAATGAAGGTAGCAAATACAAATTGATTATCACGTTGAGCATAAAGGAAAGGGTGTCAGCCCGTTAAGTCATGAATCCTAAATCTCTGGGTAAAGCAGTAGGATTAATTAAAAATAATACACTTTAACCAAATTAAACATCACAAGTAGATCCAAAGTCTCCCAATTATTGAGTAGTGCATTTGGAGTGCAAGGCTGCATAAAACCCAAGCTATCAGGTTCATTTTCATCTTTGACAACTGCTATTTAGCTAGTGTTGATCCATCCGGCGCAGCGGAAGCTATCTTTGATGTCGCAAACACGAATCTTTCCTAACTCCAGTTCTTTTCTTTGGATTCGAGCCACATTGTGCTCTCTCCTTTCTTCCACCAACCTTCTCTTATCATCTCTAGTAGGCTTGTATCCAAGGTCGTATTTATTCTTTTTCTCGGTGACCTCTAAAGGATATGTCAATCATTGCTCGTACTTGCCTAGCCCTTTTCCGTACTTATATCCCTCTTTCAACATGACCTTGGCCGTCATAAGGGAAGTACGCAACAAGTGTGGGTTCATTGGAAAGGGCTCAACATAGGCATTACCCACAATTTCCAAATATTGGAAGGTTGTCTCGAAGGCTTCCTCTACTGCTTCAATATAGCGAGAAGATGAAGGCCCACTCACCAAAATATCTTCCTCCCCCGAAACAATCACTAATTTATCACCTACGTCATATTTTAACTTTTGGTGCAAGTTTGAAGGTACCACGCCCGCTGAGTGAATCCAAGGACGACCCAACAAGTAGCTGTATGCTGGAAGGATGTCCATCACTTGGAAAGTTATTTGAAAGATGTAAGACCCGTGAAATTTAATTAATTAATTAAATAATTAATTAATAAATGTGGTTAGTGGGAGCCTTTATGGCATTTAATTCTAACATGTATAATGTGGAAAAGTATTAGCTCAAGTGGTTGAGAGTACTTAATTGTGTGATAGGATTTAGGTTTGAGTCCTATGTATGCCATTTATGTGCTATTTAATTTATAATTATTTTTAATAATTATGCTTGATCATGTTGAGTGGTAATATAATTATAGAACTGTAAGAATTATCACGAAACATGAATTGGTTGAATGGTGGCTCATTGAATTGAACATTGGAATGGTTATGGGTTCGAACCTTGGTGGAACCAAATTAAACTTTCTTTTTGCCAAAATTTCCTTTGGCATGAAGGTGAAAGGGCAAGGAAGCCCTAGTAGCTAAGGGCGCTGAAAAACCATCATAGAAGTGCCATTGAATGACAATTAAACCCAATGTAATGATAATTTTCGTTTCGGGTCATTAAACCACCATTAAGGCTTGGTAATTAACCAATTAAGGGCATTGTGAGAGGGGAGAAAGGGTTCCGGAAGCTACCAAAACGTGAGTGTTGTAGAAAGGGTGTTTGAGTGCGTGCAAGGAGAGAAAAGTGAAAGTGAGAAGGTGTCTTGAAGGAGGAATCAAGATCTAAGGCCTATTAGGATCAAGGACTCAAAACTTTGCACACTTTTGGAGCAAGGAATCCAGGTTAGGGGAGCTAGAACCGTACCTTTAATTTTGTATTGTTGGATTGCATTAAATATATAATGATTGGGTGTTAATAATCTATCCAAACTGTATGAAAATTCACGTTTCTGGAAATTTTCCAGAAACCGCCTAGCGGGTAAAGAACTGTCGCCAAGCGACTCATCTGTATTGTGTGATTTTTGGGTTCCTAAAGAGGAACCGCCTGGTGGCATGTCCCTGGCCGCCAGGCGAGGAGTCCTGTACAACCCAGTTTTTTGGGTTTTTGTATGAAGGGCCTAGCGGAGATGATTTAATTTTTTGGAGGTGAACCTGACAAGGACTGACCTTGATCCTACGTATCTCACAGGGGAGAATCAAGGATCACATAGTTCCTAAAAAGAATTTTTGCTTGAAAATGTTGATGTTTTTGTATTTTGAAAAAATTTATGTTTTTCTTTGTGTTTTTGAACTATTTGAAAATAAGGGTGTCATGTAAGGCCCTATTCTTGTATAACCTTTAATAAAAAAGGGCTGCCCAAAATCTGATGGGCCAAAGAGCTGGCCCAAAGGATAAAGCTGATCCGTAGTTGCCCTAACGCTCCCACTCTCTCATTCTCACAGATTCAGCCGTCATCTCTTTCCCCTTTCACAGAAAGGTCTGCTAGGGTTAGGTTCCGGCCATCTTCAAGCTAGCTCGAAGCTGTTTCTTACTCCATGTAAGTACTGTTGCTAGCCCACACTCGTCTCCATTGTTCCTTTCCATTTTTCTAGTTAGGGTTTCCAAGTAACCCATCTTGTGCTTCTGTTTCTCTATCCTTTCAGCTCCTCCGTTCGTTCCTTGAGCTGTTGGGTTCTCACGCTTGCCTGCCAAAGTCCTCTTATTCCCTTTCCAGGTAAGGGAAGCTAAAACCCTCCAAATTGTATGAGATGTTTGTGGTTGTTGGTGTTGGTCTTGCGCTTGATTGCATTTTGAGCACTGTTATGGATGTATAAAATGATTGGGTCATTGTTTGGTATGCTATGTTGTCCGCTGCAGGAGAAAACAGTGGCGAGGATTGTTAAACTCGCCTAAGCGGGCATGTCTCGCCTAGGCGAGGTTAACAGGGGCTTGCCTAGGTTAACAGGGGCTCGCCCAGGCGACCCACTGTGATTTTGAGCGAGCGAGCATCTCGCCCAGGTGAGAGGGGTCTCGCCTAAGCGAGATCCTGCGTGTGCTTCTGCTCCCTTTTTTGAGCCCTCGCCTAGGCGAAGGGGGGGCTCGCCTGGGCGAGAACGTCTCGCCTGAGCGAGACCCTCCAACCTGAGCGAGGTGGTGGGCGAGGCAGTGCAATGCGTGATTGTTTTTCTTAGCTTTGTATGGATAATGCTTGCTTGGTTTTAAGTACTGTGTTAAAAGTTTGAGATGAATGAGTATGATTGAGTGATGCAAGTCATGAATTGTGAATAATGGGTTGATATGAGTTTAACATGAGATTGTAATGAAATGGTTGGTATTAAAGAGGCATGATAACGAGATGATTTGGAAATCCTTGGTGCATGGATGGTTTATGATGAGTTGAAATGAGTTGGGCCTGGAACATGAAAGGCGTTGGCTTTAAAGGTTGGTACGATTAACGTATGCATGCATGGTAAACATTATTTGGTCGCGTGATTATGTTTGGTCTGTGTCAGTGCTTAATTCCTTGGAGTCTCTAGGTGAGACTTTCAGGGTCGCGCTTCAGTGGTCGGGACGTAATTCCATGGCCCCTGTTAATGGGTGTCCATGGTGGTGTCCCATCTGTATAACTAGGTAAGGATTCAAGGTAAGGTTGCATCCTGACGCTCTAAGGGGTCAATTAGTCTCACCTAGAGCGGACTGACTCCTGTGGTGAGAGTAGCAGGAGGCTTGAAATTCATTAAGGTCTAACCTTGTGGTGAGGGAAAATTGATTCATTATAACACTTGTAACACATAGCTTGGGGGTGAGCAGAGGTATCCACCACAAGTGCAAGCATCCGCTGAATCCGACCAAGTTATACGTATCCGGATGAGTCGAGTCGAGTCATAGTGTATTGATTGGAAAGTCATAACATGCTTGGGTGTTGTATGGATATTGAATGGTGAAAATATATATTTGACTGTATGATAAAAATGTTGTTGGCTCTAGCTTACCCTGTTGTTGTGTGGTTGTCTTGTATGTGGTTCTTCTTTCTTGCGATGATCATCAATTTGATTGATGAGAGTAGATGGGCGAGGTTCTCATGGTCAGCAAGGAAATGGCGATTCCGCTGCTTAGCCATCGGGGCTGGATTTTTATTTTCTTCATGGTTTTCGTTAGGGCTATGGCCCATGTATTGTCTTACGCCTTCCTACTCTATTCTCTTTTGTTAGACTTGTATCTGGTTTCCCGTTGGCATCGTGGGGTGCCCAGGTTGTAGGGGTTGTGTTAAGGACCCCAGGACTACACTATAGTACTATTTTGTGTGATGCTTCCTTTAATTTCACGTAATAATTAAATGGGACGTTACATGTCACATGACGCGAGCGGTCGGACAAACACTAAAAGAAAAAAAAAAAGAGATTATTTTTGGTATTTTTGAAAATGAGTGTCATACGGTGGGGCGACCGGACAAACACAATAAAATGAAAGAGAACATTTTTTTACTTTTAGATTTTTTTTTCTATTTTTTATAATTTTTATAATTTTCAAATATAGTTTTTTAAAAAAAACATGTGTACAAAAGATGGGACAAAAATAAAATGAAGTTAAAAAAATAAAAATAAAAATAAAAAAAAAAATGCAAAAAGGGTGTAGGCATAAAACACAATGGGGTGCAATGAGTAAAAATATGAAAATAAAGTAAACATACAAGAAGGGTGTAAACTATGAAAATTGAGGTGCAGCCAGCAAACATAGTCAGACCCAAAACATGACCAACAAAAAACACGGAGTGCGAGATTAACAATTATGGTGGTGCACGAAGTAAAACATGAAACAAGTGTAGCAAGGGTGCAAGGTTAGTAAACATCAGGGGGTACTCGCAACATAAAATTAAAACAGAGGTGTGAGATAAAGAAAAAGGGGGTTCGCAAAGTAAAACATGAAACAAGTGTAGTAGGGGTGCGAGGTTAGTAAAAATCAAGGGTACTCACAGCATAAAATTAAAACAGGGGTGCACAAAGTAAAACATGCAACAAGTGTGGCAGGGGTGCGAGCTTAGTAAACATCAAGGGGTGCTTGGAGCATAAAATTAAAATAAGGGTGCGAGATAAAGAAAAAATGGATTGTCATTTCAGAGGGAGTGAACTGATGGTGGAAGAGAGCGTGAATGGAGGGTTGTTTGATGTTGGTAGTGGCTGGTAATGGGTTCCTAAACAAGGATTGATAATGTAAAAGGGTATGGGATGATTTTTTTTATGCGGGTGTTGTATGGTAGTTGTTATTCGATAATGGAGAAATAAGAAAAAACTTGTGCTCTGTTCTTTCTTGTTTTTACGTAGGTACACAGACGAGAATAAACAAAATAAACAATAGACTTAACTATGCTCAACTCAAATCATCTCGAATTCATACATTCGTAAACATTAGTATCAAGTCATAGTAACAAAAGCTAAGAAGAAGTTAAGAACACTTACCTTGAAGATAAAACTCATTGCATTAACAACTTTGCTTCCGTTTTCAGTTTTGACTCATTCTCCCTATCTGATTTCTGGTGCCTTCTCTTCTCCTCCGTAATGAAAAAATCCCCCGTTTTTTTCATCAATCTTCCCCTTTTCTTATGTAATTGTCTCTTTTTGTTCTGTTCACTTTTTCTCTACCCGTTCCAATCTCGATATGTGGGATAAGGCTGAGAGCAAATGTTGCTTCTTGCTCCTTCAACCATCATGACCATGGCCAACTAGCTACCACACGTAATTCTCAATACAAAAACAATGACGGCATAACTGATGCACCTCTGAACATCTTTCAACTAGCCAATAGTAAAAAGATATAGGTGTGGTCTAAAAAGATATAGGTCAATTTAAAAAGGGATAGGTCTGTTCTAAAAAGGCATAGGTTTGTTCTAAAGAGGCATAGGTCTGCTGATAACAAAGATCTTACGTAACCTCTAGCTTTCCTACTTCTTCTTTTCTTTTTTCTTCTCTTTTTTTGTTGTTTTTTCCTTTTGTTTTGTTTTGTTTTTCTTTTTTTTATTAAACTAGAATGAGAGACGTAAAACAAAATGGAACTATAATAAAAAAAGAAAACAAAAATAAATAAATAAATAAATAAAAAGCATAAATAAATAAATAAAATGAAAAAACAAAATTAAATTAAATTAAAAAAAATGATAATAATAATAATAATAAATAAATAAAATAAACATAAATATTTATTCTTTCTCAAACCAAAACATATTTTTTACCTTTTTATTTTATTAATTATTTATTTATTTTTCTCAATTGAACTTTTAATTAACTTGTTTCTATTATTATTTTTATCATTGTTATCCGCACGAAATTGAGTGTTGATCCAATTTAATTAAAAATTTTAGAATTTAGTATTTTCATTAACTTTTATGATTTCTTTCAATTTCTCGTAATCATTTTCATTATTTTGATGCCTTTTCATTTTATATTGTTTGAAGCACTCGAGTTTTCTTTATTTTACTAAATTCTAGTTTATTAAATATTCCTTATCTTGTTTCAATTTATTTATTACACTTTTGTTTTATAATTATATAAAAAATTTAAAAAAAGTTCTAGTTGTTAAAATTTTCATTATTTTGTTTTAATTTATTTTATCACTATTTTGTTGTATAATCCCTAATTCATTGTCAAACAAACCCCATTTTCTTTACTATTTTTTAGAGATAATGATGTTTAGTAATGAGTACATTCCTACAATTTGTCTTGTGAGATTCGACATGAGTTAGTTATATTGCATTAAGCTTAGTTAACTTGTTAAATTTTGATCAATATTTTTTGCAACCAAAATGTTGTTTTCACCCTTCAATCCCTTACTACGTCCACAAAATTTTCTTCTTCTCTATCCTCTCCTTTCTCTACAATTTTCTTCTTTTTCATTTAACCTTTTTAGCTTAGGGAACGCTAGTGCAATTAGAGATTAACCCATGAAGACAATATCAAAGAAATGGGTAAAGTGAATAAATATATGTTGGCTCAACGCCGACACAATTGCTCATCGTAAAGCCACACTTATACCACCTCCCTTCACGCGATCTCTATGCTTCCCTCACTCCTATTTGCAACACTCCATGAACTTGTTGCCCGAGCTATTCCTACCCAATGTGAGGAGGTTGAGAGACAAAGGGGTAATGAGTATATGGTTAAGGAATTAAACCTAGCTGCTCTTTAGAATAACTTCTCTTTGAATCAATGTACATCTATTAAAAGTGAAGTTGATGATGGAGGGAGGTTTTGGAAACACTAGAAGAAAGAAATAATGTTGAGGAGGATATGAGGTACAGGGTTTGTGCAGCGCTTGAAAGAAACGAAGGGAGAATGAATTTGATTTACAATTTTTTAATAAAAGGTTAATGAGGGGTAAAATAAACAAAGATCGTATTTCGACACCAACTTTTTACTCACTTTTTAGACCACCGTGGCATTTTAAAAAACATTTTTTTTATTTTTTTAAGTGTTGACTGAGTGATGTTATCCATGGTGGCAGAACGAAAATTTCAAATGTTTCATTTTAGGGTACCGTCTTCCTTTGGGAATTCAAAGCATTGGCATATTCTTTGAGTGTGGCTTATAGTTTCCCTTGTTTGAATGTGGTTTCCTTTTCCTTCTTTACCATTTGTGTTGGATTTGGGTTCTTGTGGTGTCGCTCTAATGTTTGGTTCTTTGTTTGTTGGCTTCGTTTGTTATTGTGGGCGTCATTGTCTTGGTTGATTGTGAGTGTGTTTGTTTGTTCATTTCATAGTGTTGGCGCTTCCTTCCATGATTGAAGTCCATTTCAGCATTTACAAGTAAAATACATATAGCCACATTTTGTTTGTGATAAATATTTTTCATTTCTTAAATATGGTTAGATTTATTTCATTGGTGGTTTCATATTTTGGGGCTGGTTTGGGATTGATTTTGTCATTTCACTGTGTACACATTTGGCCAATGTTTTGCACAAATTTTTGGTGGACAACTTAAGTCGTGCCTATTTGGTATTTAGGCAGCGGGAGATTTGCCTAAGTGGTTCAAATTTTTTATTCTATGGTTTTTTGTTGTCACCACCAATCTGACCTAATATGACGCAAACAATATTTCTTTGTGCAGGAAGAACTATAACATGTTAAGCAAAAAATATGTGTTTGATTGGATACTAGATGAAGACAATTTCCTCAGGGAAGGACTGCTTCAAGACTTAGATTTATTTGTTAGAAGTTAATAATTGACATTGTTATTTATTGGACCGTACTAATGTAGAAGGTAGACAATGTGTAGGATGAACAAGATTTAAAGTTATGTTGTAATGAATTCTATTTGATGTATAATAAAAAAAAGGTTTCAATATCTGGTTTGACTTTATATTTTTTTAATTGGAACAAAGTTTACAAAAACTGTAAAAAAAACCTTTCCCTGGTTATTGACCTATGTGGTCTACATATGTGTCATATCTTGTTCGCTAATTTTATTTCGAAAATAGTAAGCCTATTCAAGTACTTTGGTGGGCATATTTATCGACTGTAATGAAATTGGTGGTGGATAGGAACTACAAGTACAAGTCACTGATACTTTAAAGAAAATTTTAATGTAACAACGTTACAAAAAGTCATTCCCATCTCCCCACTTATTTAAACATGTGAAACACTTATCTATCATATTTGTTCTGGCTTTTGTTTTATAAAACACTCAGCCTATTGAAGCAGTTAGGGTTCATAGGTAGAGAATTGTAATGGAATTGGTGGTGGATAACAAGTACAAGTCATTTGTTGTTTTAAAGAAAACTTTAATGTAACGTTTCAATTTATTGTACAAAAAATCCTTCTTTGTTCCACACTTATTTACACATGTGCAACACTTATCTATCAGATATGTTTTGGCTTTTTCTTTGGAAAATATTCATCCTAATGAAGCAGTTATGGTTCATAGATAATGGATTGTAATGACATTGGTGGTGGATAACAAGTACAAGTCAACACCTTTACTCATTATTCTTATACTTTAAACGCCAACGACAACCAACACAATAGAAAGGAGAATCATAGAATTGCAATGCCAACAACAACCAACAGAAGGGAGAATAATAGAGTCGAAGGTATGCTCCGTTCACATATCAAGGAAAAATGAAAACAACGAATGCTAACCTAGGTTTTTCTTGGGCTTCCTTCAATTCGAATGAACACAAAGGTATGATTGTTTCACACATAATGGACAGACGAACACAACGGAGGATCGTGAAGGCTGAATGAACACATAGAAGGATCATACCTAGATTTTTCCTCTACTTCCTTCGATTTGAAACCTACCCAAGTAAACATATCCCATTTTCGTTCTGCCACCAATAACAATGCACATAGTCAACACTTAAAAATAATAAAGAAAAATTCATTTTCAAAAGTGAGTTAAAAATTGGTGTAAAAAATACCAATTTTGTAAAATAAAATAAGTATATTAAGTAGGGATGGCAACGGGACGGGACGGGGACGGGTTTCGCTATCCCATACCCATCCCCGCATAAAAAATTCATCTCCATCCCCATCCCCATACCCAAACCCAACGGGTATCAAACTTTTTTCCCATCCCCATCCCCACCGGGTAACGGGTATAATCTCGTACCCATACCCGTACCCGTGTTCTAACTACTTCAATATTAATTT
>Ga0214542_1009864_pt1 | contig 14433 bp, 6 predicted proteins | sample CNSS1metaG_FD_160096 | JGI IMG/M metagenome (GOLD analysis project Ga0214542, IMG submission 160096) | Root nodule microbial communities from cowpea collected in UCLA plant growth center, Los Angeles, California, USA - CNSS1 | ecosystem: Host-associated > Plants > Roots > Nodule | place: USA...
GTTACTTCTAATTTTGATTAAATTTAACTTAATAAAATATAAATTAAATTTTAATTTTAATTTTTTTGCGGGTAACGGGTACTCGCGGGTACGGATAGTATGATACCTGTACCCGACCTGTTTATAAACGGGTATTAAAATACCCGATACCCGCGGGTAGTAACTATCCATCGCGGATTTTATCCGCGGATATCCGCGGACACGGGTATTTTTGTCATCCCTAGTTGAGTCTATTACCGAGAGTTATCAATGTAAAAGTTGTTCTAAAAAGAATTTTAACACAAATACATTAAAAAAAAGTAAGTTACAAGTCATTTTGAAAAATTGACAAAAAAAATACATAGGTAGAAATTCTAATAGTAAAATTCACATAAAATAATAATTTAATTAACAAATTTATGAAAATTGAATGATAGAATATACCATCAAATATTATATATATATATATATATATATATTAAAAATGGTCCATTTATTATATTTATAAGTATAATTTAACTGGAAAAAGGTCTTATATCTTTAACCAAATAAGTTTGTATACAAATTTTTGTTTAAATTATTTGATACTTTATATTTATCACTCTATCAAAGGCTACATACAATGTTTAGGATGTAATTCTTTTTACTTGATAACACAATAGTTTAAACACCCTAATTTTGATTGTGACTTAATCTATTTTAGTCTTTTAGTCTTAATAATTATTTTATTGAGAATTAAACTTATAATCTAACTCTGGCGGTGAAACACATTATTAGATATCAAGGTAATACAATAAAATCTCACAACTAAAATTAAAAGAAAAATAAACCAACAAAAAATAAAATAAATACACATTCCAATAGATATATGAAATAAATTCAAAATTAATATATGACTTATGTACATTTGTAAACATACTTTCTTTAGAAAATTGTATCAAATTTTGATTTATTTTTTGTCTTTAATAATAAAAATATTTGATCTACAAAGTCTATAATAAGAAAAAGGTTAATTCCATAGGTTTATATTTTTGTAGAAAAATTTCAAGTATGTCTCATTCTTTTTTGTTTCAATTAGGTCCCTAATTTAGAATATTTGTTGCAATTAAGTCTTATTTGTCAGTAGTACACTCACATCGTTAACTATTCATGTGTCATCACGTGATTTTTTTTAATTTTTTATAATTTAAAAAATAATAAAAATTGTCACGTTTTAAGGTGACGTTGTGTAACGTGACAAAGACAATGTGATATGGTAGTGGCAATGCCACGTGTTACTATTGAATATGAAAATTCTCAATGTGGTTCTTGTATTTGTTATTTTGTTTCAATTTGGTCCCAATTTTTTTTCAACTAAATTAATTTTTTCCTTATACCAAATTTATTTTTTATATAAATTTCACGGTGGTATTTTTACTATAATTGATATTTTTAACAAAATTAAGTTTATTTAAATGTATATTTTATATTGAACTTTATTTAAATTTTGTTTTAAATATTTATATAACTATAATTTATAGATAAATGTTAAAGTTTCTTTAAAATATCAACTTTATAAATTCAAATATAAAATTTTAAAATAAATATATTTATTTAAAATTTTACAATTCAATTTATAAAGTTCTTATTTTTAAACCAATTCTAACATTTGTCTATAAATTATTGATATATAAATATTTGAAACAATATTTAAATAAAATTCAATGTAAAATAAAAGTGTAATCTTGTTAAAAATATCATCATGACATTTATATAAATGTTAAATTTTGTCTCAATTTGAATAGGGATGAGATTGCTTCTGTTTAAAACAAAAATTGAGATCAAGTTAAGATAAAATAACAAATACAGGGATTTAATTGAGAATCTTCAGATTCAACAATGATACGTGTCACTGCTAATGCCACATCGGGTGACACAACATTAGTTTGACACGTTGTAATTTTTTTTCAAAAATTATAAAAATAAAATATAAATAAAATAAAAAAATTACGTGCTGACATGTGACACATAATTAATACTGTTAATGTACTACTAACAAAAATGATCTAATTATAGCAATTTTTTTATACTGTTAATGTACTACTAATAAAAATGACCTAATTATAATAATTTTTTTTAAATAAAAACTTAATTGAGAAAAAAATTAATGGGACTTATACTTGAATTTCTTTACGAAAATGAAGATCAATTGAATGGTTTAACCTACTATGAATGAATGTTAGAGCTCGACAATTTTGTAGAACTATTGTTATCATATTCTAATCGATTTGGACCTTTTGTTCTTAATAAAAATAAAATTTCAGCCATCAATTTAACGATGTATTATTTGAGTTACAACACCCATTTTTTAGAATTTTAATCTTGAGGAGTAATAGATGGTTAACCTGCATCATAATTGATTTACAGGCGCAAGACCACTTCAAGAATCATAGTTTTTTGGATTCCACTATTATTATTGGTCGTTAGATTTGCTTTTCATAATTCATTATTTTAGCATAAACAATTAAATATTTAAATCACACTATTTAAGTTTCATTAATTTTTTTTTATATTACTACAATCTATATTTACATATTATCTTCATAAATATTAATGATGATAACAATTACCTATAATAATAGAAATAAATTATTTATTTAAATATAAAAATAATTATATATTATTTCTCTTAAAATAACTTAAAAAAGGAAAAACAAAAAAAAAAAAAAACGACTCGTGATACTAGTTCTTTAGAAAATTGTATCAAATTTTGAAATTTTTTTTTGTCTTTAATAATACAAATATTTGATCTACAAGGTCTGTAATAAGAAAAATGATAATTAATGGTAGTATATTTTTTTAATCAATTATATTTAAAATATTTTTGGATAAATTGTCTTGTTAAATTAGGTAGAACTTGTCCCTAATCCCTTTTAAGAATGAAATACCATGACATTAATGTTAATCCCTACTGCTCGTGAACTTCAAAAAGTTTATTGTTTTAGCTCCTTAATTTCGTTCTGGATGTGAGTGACGTATAGTTAGAACAGGCTTTGGATTATCGTGTTTTAAAGTCTTGGAATATACATTGAAAATTCCAATTCTGAAGAGTTGACACTAAGAGACATGAACGCAAAGTGTTCATAGAATTTATACGTTCTGGCATATCTCATTATTCCCTGGCACGATTTTTTTTTTCTATATAATTAGAAAGTGCATTATCAAGTAGGAACTGCTCTTCAACCTTTAGCAAAAGATGGGGAATGTAAGTTTTTTAAGATGAGAATGAGATTTGAACTTTCTTGATGGTTGAAAAAGTTGATGCATGGTGAAGAAGACAGTGCGCGTGGAAGCACAATAACTGGAGTGGGTAGTTAGTATTATGGTAGCTGATGAAGAGTTTCAATACAATGCACACCAACTATGCCTATGGTATGAGGCACTCACGTTATCTTTCTACGAATTGTTTTAGGAGTAAAAGACGAAGCAGAAGCAGCAAGTCTTCATCCATCACCACCAACTCCGTCAAAGTCAAAGACCCGGACATTCTCACATGGAACAAGGTCATTTCTTCCCACATGCGCAATGGTCGCTGCGACTCTGCTCTCCGAGTCTTCAACTCCATGCCTCGACGCAGTTCTGTCTCCTACAATGCCATGATATCCGGGTACTTGAGGAACGCAAAGTTCTCCCTCGCGAGGGACCTGTTTGATAAAATGCCTGAGAGGGACTTGGTTTCCTGGAATGTTATGCTCACTGGATATGTCAGGAATCGCAGGCTCGGAGAAGCCCATAGGTTGTTTGACCTTATGCCTGAAAAGGATGTTTGTTCCTGGAATGCCATGTTGTCTGGGTATGCCCAGAATGGGTTTGTTGATGAGGCAAGGGAGATTTTTAGTAGGATGCCTCATAGGAATTCCATCTCCTGGAATGGGCTGCTTGCGGCTTATGTTCAAAACGGGAGACTTGAGGAGGCGCGACAATTGTTTGAGTCACAATCGGACTGGGAATTGATTTCTTGGAATTGTTTGATGGGTGGGTATGTGAAGAGAAACATGTTGGGTGATGCTAGGCTGATTTTTGACCAAATGCCTATTAGGGATGCCATCTCCTGGAACACTATGATTTCTGGTTATGCCCAGGTTGGAGATTTGTCTCAGGCTAAGAGGTTGTTCCATGAATCTCCGGTCCGGGACGTGTTCACGTGGACGGCAATGGTTTCTGGATATGTGCAGAATGGAATGGTGGGCGAAGCAAGAAAATATTTTGATGAGATGCCTGTAAAAAATGAAATTTCATACAATGCAATGCTTGCGGGATATGTGCAAGACAAGAAAATGGACATTGCGAGGGAGTTGTTTGAGGCAATGCCTTGTCGGAATATAAGTTCATGGAATACCATGATTACTGGGTATTGTCACAATGGTGGTATAACTCAAGCTAGAAAATTGTTTGACGTGATGCCTCAGCGTGATTGTGTATCTTGGGCTGCTATCATTGCTGGCTATGCTCAGAATGAACATTTTGAGGAGGCTCTTAACATGTTTGTGGAGATGAAACGAGATGGGGAAAATTCCAATAGGTCTACCTTTAGTTGTGCTTTGAGCACATGTGCTGATATTGCTGCCTTGGAGTTAGGGAAACAAGTTCATGGGCAGGTGGTGAAGGCAGGATTTGAGACTGGGTGTTTTGTGGGAAATGCGCTTCTTGGGATGTATTTTAAATGTGGCAGCACAGATGAAGCGAATAATGTGTTTGAAGGAATAGAGGAGAAAGATGTCGTCTCTTGGAACACAATGATAGCTGGTTATGCTAGGCATGGATTTGGTGGACAGGCTTTAATTTTATTCGAATCAATGAAGAAAGCAGGTGTTAAACCTGATGAGATTACAATGGTATGCATTCTATACATTTCATAAGCATTTAGATTTTTCATTTACAGCTTGTTGTTTGCATCAGTTTTTACCGATTTATCTAGTTGGGTGGAAATTTAAATGGTACCATCAGTACTTCATATTTTATCTAGTTTGGTTTCTAGGAGGTATAAGCTTGGAAAGGTTTAGGCTGGAATTAGATTAGGCATTGGGAAGACTTCGATTCCCTTGAATTCCCCGTGACCTTTCGTTCTTCTATTTGCTTGTACTAAGTATCTCTCATACTCTAGAACCTGCTATCTCTCTCGATAGGGAATTAATCCTTGTTAATAATACTGTAATACATCATCATTTTCTTCATCTATTACCTACCACACTTTAATTATGTTGTTACTTTGTCATTTGTTCATGAAGAAATTGACACTGCTGTAGGATATGGTGTTAAGAATGTTCTTGACTAGTTGACCTTATTAATTGGAATAGTTTATTGTCAAAGATAACTTTTTTATAAAGTTTTGTTGTTTTTTGCCCCCGCTACACTTCTAGCATTGTGCTGGAAAAGTTTAATTTCTTTAGTTATGAGTGATGCATGGCGTTGTGTACTTCTAAATTTGTTGCAAGAGAAGTGTTTCGTCGAGTACACAAAATATTACCAAAAAAAAAAATAATAATTACAGACAAAAGTGGAGGAAGAGAAAGAGAGTGTATACTGTGGTCTTTCTTAGCTTTCACCTCCATCAGTTGGCTTAGTCTACAACTTTTTGCCTCACCCCTTGTTTCTCTGACTTTGTCTTTCTTTTGTCACCATCATCATAACTTGGATAAGCAAATCCTATAAGAAATGCTACTAGAGCATTTGCGTACAATGTCAATAGCCTTAGTTTTATCTAGCTTGAGTTAATGAACCTCTTAGCTTTATTTATCTCATAAGATGTAAGATAGGTTTCCCTGCACTAATAAAAGGTTCCCTTAGTTTTCCTCCTTTGTGTGGTATCTTCATTTTTGCTGTAATCTCCTTCTTTTAGTAAAGTTTTTTTTTTTTTTTTCTGTAAATACAATTCAACTAATACTTGTTCAAGTATTTTCCTTTTAGCCATGTAAATTTTAATCAATTACTGAAAAGTTAACTAAAAAGGAGTTACTTACTCTTGTTTGTCTCTACAAATCAGTAGTGTCATGCCTTCGCTAACCCTTTTCTATGTTTTGACTTTCTGTTTATTCTTCTTCTAATTATGTTTCAGGTGGGTGTTTTATCTGCATGTAGTCATTCTGGCTTGATAGACAGGGGAACTGAATACTTCTATTCAATGAATAGGGATTACAATGTAACACCAAGTTCAAAACATTATACTTGTATGATTGATCTTCTTGGAAGAGCTGGCCGCCTGGAAGAAGCAGAGAACTTAATGAGAAAGATGCCATTTGAGCCTGGTGCTGCATCATGGGGAGCTCTATTAGGTGCAAGTCGGATTCATGGTAATACTGAACTGGGTGAGAAGGCTGCTGAGATGGTTTTTAAGATGGAACCTCACAACTCAGGGATGTATGTCCTTCTTTCAAATCTATATGCGGCTTCTGGTAGGTGGGTTGATGTTGGCAAGATGAGATCAAGAATGAAGAAAGTTGGTGTGCAGAAGGTAACTGGATATAGTTGGGTTGAGGTACAAAACAAGATTCACACGTTCGCAGTTGGGGATTGTTTCCACCCAGAAAAGGATAGAATATATGCCTTCTTAGAGGAGCTAGATTTGAAAATGAGACGGGACGGGTATGTTTCTTCAACAAAATTAGTTTTGCATGATGTGGAAGAGGAAGAAAAGGAACACATGCTCAAGTATCACAGTGAGAAATTGGCTGTAGCATTTGGAATTCTGACTATTCCTTCTGGCAGACCTATACGAGTCATGAAAAACTTGCGTGTTTGTCAAGACTGTCACAATGCCATCAAACACATATCCAAGATTGTTGGAAGATTGATTATCCTAAGGGATTCTAATCGGTTTCACCACTTCAATGAAGGTGTTTGTTCCTGTGGGGATTATTGGTAAGAATGGACGGATATGGTGAAAATTAACTTAAAGAATAGTAGTACTCTTTCTTTGGACGTATTTAATATCAATAAAAACAAAATTGTTTATATCAATATTAATGTTATATTGTTTTAAAAAAATAATAATAACATTGCATATTCTATTAGAATTAGAGTCCGATAAGAATTATTCTACAAAAGTTATTGTATTTAAACTAAGCTCTTATTCATTATCTAGATTTAGGCTGCTTCATATATGCAATTATACATGTTCAGAGCTTGTTTGTACTTTCTCAATGAATTACATTAAGCAAATATATTTCTGGAGATATACCGAAGTGTGATACTCTGTTTAATTCTGTGAGGTTATAAGCATGTTGTGGTTGAACCAATTGTAGGTAGTGCTGGTGATGTATTGGAAGATGATCCAGTGGGAAGGTTGAAGGTTTTTGTATATGAAATTCCAAGTATAATAAGAAGTTTCTCTTATCTAACCCTCTCCGAATGCTTAATCTTCTTTATATTTCTTGCTCAATTCTCCCAAAGTGTTCGGTAAATGAGATACCTTTTCTATATTTGTTATGTTTTGTACATTTTATTATTTTCATAGATAATTTATTTTGTTCACATTCTATTGGGCATGCACGCATTCCAAATAGCACGATCTCATTTATAATCTTTGCACGAGGCTCCCTTCCGATAAATAGTTCTTCAGGGTTCTTCCCCTGTGACTCCATTAATGTTGAGCTACACTACACGCCTTTTTAAAGGATTATTTTTCTCCCTTTACACTAATGTGGAAAATTTATTTTCAACTTTGTTGTTGTCACTAATGGATATGGATGACCATCATTCTGGAATGCTATCAGAATGTCCTCTTTTCGTATATTTCTTTGCAATCGGACAAACAACTATGTTGGAAAGTTGAAACGTTTACACTTGGTTGCACCCATGTCAACAACGACTGTCGTGGGTTAAAAAAAAAACTTTGCATAGTTAGAAATACCACAACGCATGATTGTTGTTGCAATTATCCTTATTATTTCAAAATACTTACCCACGTACCTGACCCTGATGCTACTAATGGGATATGTCATATGAGTATGAGTTTCTGCAAGTATTAATTAGTAGTAAAAACGAAAAGATCATGTAACACTGGGATTGTATTATATGCACATTGATATTGATATTTGAAATGTGTGAAATTTTGTTTCATTTCCTTTTGTATAGACAGAGATTAATAAGAATTTGACACAATCTTAACTAAAATATTAATATGATTTCAAAACAATTAACATTACAATAAAAAAACATACAAAATCATAATTTTAAAACGGTAATATATTTCTAAAACATATAATCACCTCAAAATATTAATATATTATAATATTATTATCATAAAAATAAGCATAATAATTTATTCAAAAAATATTAAAATATAAAATCTAATTAAAATTTTATAAGACAGTTATAATATAACTATCCTCTTTGAATACTTTAAAAATAACATTCGAAACTTTTTAATCAAAATTTTAATTATTTTCTAAAATAGCAAAAAAGAAAATATGAATTTTTTAAATTTTATCAAAAGTATTTAATATTATATATCACTAATTGAAATATATTACTAATAAAATTATTATAATAATAATATATAAAATAAATTACAAAAATATTTTATAAATACCACAATAAATATAACTTAGTTACTTTTTTTAAATTAATAAACTGAATTATAAAAAACATATTTGTGCGAATGCACGAGTCTTGTAAAGTTAATGTTTGCATTGATAATATATTTATTTACATGTGAATACAGGAACTTTTAGATTGAGATTATATTTCAAGATATGTTTCTCATTTATTTATATGTATATATTTTTATTTAAAATATTTTAAGTTTAATTTTATTTTTTTAATAGAATTATATTTTACAGTATGTTTGTCTTTTACATGTATTTTTATTTGTAAATTTAAAATCAATTTAATGTTTGTATCTACTTTGAAAAGAATCTTATTAAACAATATTATTAATAAAAATTATAAATATATTTCATTTTAATATAATATATAATTTAAAAGTTTAATTATAAATTTTAATTATAACCATCACTAATTAATTATTATTACTAGTTTTAATATAATCAATATTAAAATAATATTTTTTTTTATTATTTGTTATAAAAAAGAAAAGTACTCGTAATTTTTTTTAATTATCAAACTCTCTATTTAAATATTATATTATAACTATATACAGTTATAACACTAAATATAATTATTTAAATAAATTATATATTTAAATATAGTAATAATTATATTAATTTTCTTTATATAAATTGAAAAAAACACTCACAAATGCATACACATTAAATAATGATTATTTTTAACATCATCTTTGCGTATTGTATTTGTTTGATAAAAAATTACATTATCTAACTACATTTTACATTAAACTAATCCGATCATACATATTTTATTTTTTATTTTAATATAATATATATTTAATAAAATTAATCTTAAATTTTAATTATATAACAATATTACTTTAATATAAATTCCTAATCAATTATTCCGTCAATTTTATAATTTAAAATAAACAAATTCATTTCAATTATTATTTTATAATCTTATAATTATTATTTATTATTTTTATAATCTATCACTATTAGCCATAATATTCATATTTTTAACTATACTTAATATTAAAATAATATTATTTATTTTAATTAATTTATTATTGAAATATACTGATAATTAATTATTTAATTTCCTTTATATTATTTAAATATTGTATTTATATTTATATATAATTATAATACTTAAATATGTAAACAAATTATTTTTTAAAATATACCAATAATTAATTATGTTGCATTACTGACAAGAAGCTTATCATAATCACTGAATCAACACGTGAAGAGCATATAAAACTGGCGGCTCTGACATAGATAATTCTTTTCGAAATACTTCGCGCGTATGTCACATTTTTTAATGTATTATTCTTTAACACTTACTATACATATACTACTATGAGTCTAACTAATTTTTAAAGGCAAAATCCCTAAATAGAAAATTGTGATCTATATATAAAATCTCAACTCTCACAAAAAATTTACTTATTTAATAAAATAGAAAAAATTATTATTATTATTATTATTATTTTACATATAAAAGTATTAAAATATTTTGAAAGGGATAACATTATATTTTACTTAAATTTCATTCACAAATCTTTCTATTGTTATATTGAATGTAAATGATTATATATTATATTAATTAGAAATAAGATAATTTATTTACGATAATTTCGTCTTAAAATACAATTTTATAAGTTTAAATTACAATTTTATAAGTTTAAATTAAGTTTAAATTTATTTTTAAAGATAATATTAGAATTATTAAAATTTAATATGTAAATTATATATATATATATATATATATATATATATATATATATATATAAATATAATAATACCAATTGTATTTAATAAATAAATTATTATTATTTAAAAATGAGCTGATTAAAAAAGCCTCATTTTGCTTATTTAAACGTAAACTAAAGTGGTGAAATAAGAAATAATTGAATTCAATTTATATGAAATTTTGGGTTTCTTTGGAGTGATATATTAGGCAACCTCATTTAGATTAACAAGGTAAATTATTATATTTTTTATGAGAAGATTAACATTGTGTTTGTTTGATGTTGAGTGGTAAAGTGAAGATGGATTAAGTAATATTGTATGTATTTGTTTGGCAAGTTTTAAGAGGAAAGTAGTGTGATGATTAGCAGAATATAGTAGGATTAAAATCTCGTCTAATAGGTAGTGATTTGAGTGGATTTACTTAGTTAATGTCAATTTTACCTTCTTTATTTTTTCACGTACATGTTGGTAAGGTAGCATGATATGTAATGGAAGATCTGTGGGGGCTTGTATGTGAGAGATCTTATCCCTATTATAATGGAACAGATATGTGGAGGCTTAGTTGGGAGAGATCCAATCTCCATGTCATAGAAGGGATATGGGTTAAAAAAAAATTCTTTGATAATTTTTTGTTTCAACTTTAGTGGTTAAAAAAATTATAAAAATAGATTTACTCGTACAAATATCAATTTATACTACTTATTAAATGAAGAAAAAAATGATAACTCACTTATACTTCTATTAAAACATATTTTTTAATCTATCACATAAATCAAATCTTTCAAAAATTACTTCTAAATTTACTTACAATCATTTTTAAATTTCTAAAAAAAAAACAATACATAATTTTTTTTTAAATTCACTCAAGTCCATCCACTAACTCTATCCCGTATACTTTCTCTCAAATAAACACACCCTAAGTTCTACTAATAACAATAATACCGAAAATAATTGTGTAAGCTCAATATTACCAATAGTATTCGGAAAAAAAAATTAAGAAACTTGGTGCAGTGGGCCAAATACATCAAACTCACGCGGAGTCATGGCACGTGATTGCACTCTCCATCACCTTGAAACGTTAAGCAGCCCCACATCATAAAATAGAAAAGTAATTAATGTTAATTAAGAATTATTAACTAAGAAACATCTAATATATTTTATTTAATTAAAGTGAATATTATAATTTATTTTTCAACTTAATGGCAAGTATTTTTGTCACATCCAATTTTCTTCTCACTAAACAGCACAAACACAATGGATGTAGTATTTATTGAACTTATGCTATTTGACAAATAATTGACTTGTTGTAACAAGGGGACAAGACAAGGCACAACTACACATAATAGGCACTCCATTATTAAACATCAAACATGGGCAGCATGTCGTGGTAGAGTAACCCTACGCGTTCACAGGGAGCGTGGCAAGGTAATCTCACCATTCAGATAATAAGACACTCCTCGAACAGCACAAGCACACTCACTCTCACTCATTCCACTCCTCTATAGTTTCTAGAGAGAGAATTGATTGTTTGTTTTTCAGAATAGAATTTCCCTCAGAGCAGCTTTTCCTCTTGTTTCCAGCTTTTTCAAAAGATTGGATTTTGCCACAATTTTTCAATCACTTTCATTATAATTTGTATACATTGATTATTATTATATTCTATCTGCCAAAAGCTTTTGAGCTTACGTTCACCACTCAAACTACTAAATAAGCTCTGAATCTTAGCTCTTAAGTTTATTTACAGACTCTACAAAACTAAACTACTTCATTGCAGCTGTTGGTTTATGGTTCTGATCTCCAGATTTTCAGCATTACCTCCCACCCTTGTTCAGTAGTTTCTCTCTTAAGTAAGTTCATTTTGCTTCTCAGATTAATCCCTGGTGTTCATGTTTTACAGTACTCTACTCAACTTTAACTTTCTATTATATTTTATGATTTAAATGACGGCTTGTTTTAGATTTTTTGGGGGATTGAATTTCCAGAAGAGAATGGTAAGACGATTGCTTTCAAGGATTGATCTTGGAAGAACGGGTGAGGAGAGATCTGGCTCACAGTACAAGAGAGTGAAGATCCATGGCGAAGTTCTTTTGGGATTTTTGTTCATCTGCATAGTCCAGTTTTCACATGCAGATACTGATCCCTCTGATGGTAAAGATTCTATCTTCTTTTTGTCGTCACCTATTTCCCTCTCTAGAGTCTCTAGAGTCATGCTTTGGGTTGATAATTATCCTTCTCTGCCTCTTTTGTTATGTGTTATGCTCGAGGTTTCTCATTTAAATCAAAATTATATTACCTTAAGATTGTGGTTCTTGCTCGTGACTAATTTTGGAAGTATCCTGCCTTTAGCTGGGCCAATGTGCAATGGGTACTGAATATGTGGCATTGGAATTGTGATGTTTTGTTCTGTTACTCTTTAACACATTATTTCTTGATTGTTTATTTCATCGTTCTAAGAGTGTTAAAGTTTTGTAATTGGAGCAGTTGCAGCAATAAATAACTTATATACTGCATTGGGCAACCCTGTTCTTCCCGGGTGGGTTCCTAGTGGAGGTGATCCGTGCGGACAAGGGTGGCAAGGTGTTCGATGTAATGGCTCAGTAATTCAAGAAATGTATGTAACCACTTTCTCTTGCTTCTATTTCACATCGATTGAAATGCACAGAATATATAACCAGGTTCTCTTTGTCATTCATGACAGAACTCTGAATGGTGCAAACTTGGGAGGAGAACTGGGTGACAGCTTAGGAAGTTTTGTTTCTATCAGAGCAATGTAAATACCTCTCTCTCTCTGCTCCACTCTTGGTAGTTTGCTTTTCATCCATCTTTCTAGGTGTCCTCAGGCATGTGCATGGCATGAACAAGTCCATTTGTTAATATATGTCTGCATCTGTAGTGCATTTCCTCGGTTCATGAATTTCAGTGGTCGTTCTTCCTCACTGTTTCTCTTGCATTACCTTTACCGATTCTTTCATGTTTCTGGGGCAGAGTTCTAAACAACAATCACATTGGGGGAAGTATTCCATCCAGTTTGCCAGTCACTTTGCAACACTTGTATGTGGTAACAAACTTTGTGATACTATTTCTTCCAACACATTGTGCAAAATAAATTGATGGTTTGTATTTTTTCAGCTTTCTTTCAGATAACCAGTTCATCGGAAGTATTCCAGCCTCTTTATTCTCGTTGGCTGGATTGACTGACATGTGAGTTTATTGCATTTTCTGTCTCTTTATCAAATGCTATTAGTAGTTGTTAACTGTTTGGCAAATTTGTCTAAATGATATTAAATTATCCCCTTTCAGGTCTCTTAACGACAATCTTTTAACAGGAGAAATACCAGATGCATTTCAGTCTCTTACTCAATTGATCAATCTGTAGGGACTTATTGAATTATTCTTCAACTACGCACATATAAATTTGAATGGAGATCATTTTAGCTTCATTAAATATAAAACTTATTTGGTGAACCATAAACTGTTGTGCAGAGATTTGTCTAATAATAATTTGAGTGGGGAATTGCCTCCATCTATGGAGAATTTGTCAGCTCTGACCAGCGTGTGAGTATTTTGCCTTAATAAAGATTACTTTTTTAACGTATTTCTCTGTTCTCTGTCAATCAACCTAACTTTCTCTTCATTTGCAGACATTTACAGAACAATAACATCTCTGGTACCCTGGATGTTTTACAAGACCTTCCGCTGCGAGATTTGTACTTCTCTTAACACGTTTCTTATAAAATTTGCATATATTAGTTTGGTCAAAATAAAAATCAGTTCCTGCAGTTTCATGCCATAAGATTTTGATCCCTGAGAAACCAGTGCTTTAATAATGGGAAAGTTTAAATATAATTTTTCACAAAATAGGGACAATACCTTAATAAGTAAAAATTACAATGATTAAAATCTAAGTAAATGAAAGCTATTGGACAAATACCTTATTGTTTAATGGCAAGAACCAAAATCCAAATTAAATAAATGATAGAAACCAATATTCAGAAAAAAATAATTATGGGAACTGAAAATACGACTTGAGACTGAGACTTTAAAATATATGAGTAGTGGACAACAGTACCACTCTCCTCCTCTTCTATTTATAATGAAGCAAGTACATATGAAAAGACTACTCTAAGATACTAGGCATGATTACATGCAA
>Ga0214542_1009865_pt1 | contig 14428 bp, 1 predicted proteins | sample CNSS1metaG_FD_160096 | JGI IMG/M metagenome (GOLD analysis project Ga0214542, IMG submission 160096) | Root nodule microbial communities from cowpea collected in UCLA plant growth center, Los Angeles, California, USA - CNSS1 | ecosystem: Host-associated > Plants > Roots > Nodule | place: USA...
ATAAATTATAAATAGTTTAGTAATTTAAGCGGGGACGGGTATTTGGGCGGGTATATATATATCCCCATCCCCATCCCCATCCCCAGTTGAAAATTTCGGGTATTACCCATACCCATATCCATACCCAGTCAAAACGGGGATTTCCCGTCAAAACGGGGACGGGTTCGGGTGATACCCACGGATACGGGTTTATTTGCCATCTCTAATGACGAGGTAAATTATCAATATTTAGTTATATGGAACATTTTATCTATAATTTAAAATACACTATTTTAATTATTATTTTTCTAAGTTTGGAAAGATAGGTTCAAAGGTTAAAAACTCGTTATTTGAATTGGAAATTATTTTCATATCTGTGGCTCAAAATAATATTCAAATAAAGGTAAAAAAAAGTTGTACAAGGATTGAACCATCTAAACGGGAATCAACATAATTATAGTGAGGTAATTCTAAGAAAACAAATATAAGTATTTTTAAATACATAATGCTAGTTTTAATAGTAAGATATATATTAAATATTTGTTTAAGTCTGTATTTTAATTTTGAGAGTTTGATGAGGACTTAATTGAGATACGGGTTTATAAAATTTTAAGAATCATATTACAATATAAAATATTATGAGTTATATAATATAATTACAGTATGCAATATTATGAGTGTTGTAAAATTTTAAAAATTATGAAAATATGACAGATATAAGATATAAGTTATAAAAGAAGGAATTTGTTATATATATGTGTAACAAAATATAAAGTTAGATGACTTTAGGACATTTTTTTCTAAAAATAAAGTCACAAAATTATTAATCTGAAATTTTTTCATTTTTAAATGCGGATTTAGGCAGAATACAAACTTAAACGAGTGCGGACTTAAACAAATATTTACTGTATGTAGTAAAGTTTATAAATATGGTAGGAATAAAATAAGAAAATTCTAAGATATATAAAAGGTAACAGGATTTTGACACTATATAAACATAATTGAAATAGAAAAAAAATTACTATTAATTTGATGTTACTGACCCAAAATTTGATGTTAATTAGACGATTTTTTTTATGTAAACCTTGTTTGTTGATCTGTCCCTAACTCAATGTTGTGTACCTTAGAATTATTTTACAAGTTGTCCATTTATGAAACTCATATCCTATGATTATTCACTCATGCAATTATGCGTGTAAGAAAAATATCACACTGTAACCATTAAAAAAATGGATTTGCTGTAAAAAAAAAAAAAAAAATCTTCTGTTTAGACATGTTAAATGAACCAACTTGACTCACAAGGATTAGGTCATCATGAGTCGGGTTGAAAATGAGTAAACCAAATCCGACTCACCTTATGGTGAGTTAAAAATTTCGCAATCCGACTCAATCCATCACGGGTTAATGGATTAATTGGATTGACTCACCAATCCACATAAAAAAAAGTATTTATTTATTTATTTTTAAGTATTCAAACATTTAAATAATTTTTAAAATAATTCATGAAATGACAATCACAGTCAAATTAAAAACTAATGTCTTTATCATGCTTACCACCAATATATCATGAATTATTTCCAAAAAAATATCATATAGTCCAAAAAAACATGACTAATATTATCCATTCTCTGTCATACTATTCAACAAAATATAAATAAAAAAATTACACATTTTAACATCTCTACTCTTATTTCAGGTATACAAACAGTTATAATTTATGATACGTAAGTACAGAAAACTTAACAACCGAAACACTTATGAGTTCAAAACCAAAACACTTACTTCTACTCTTAAAAGGGAAAAAAAAAAAACTAGCATTTAACCAAAAAAACAAACACTAAAGATTTTGGGAGTGAGACATAAAGAATAAACATTTCCAGACAATAAAAATGTTAATAATCCAAAACAAATATCAAGTCAATATAAATAAATATTTCTTTGAGAAACAAAAAGTACTTACCCATAAGCTTCAAATTAATAAAAAAAATCAACAAAGCGCATCTTCTCTTTGTTTTCGCCTTCCATATCAATTGTGAAGATTTAAGAGTAAAAAAGTCTACTAGAAAACCAACCTTCTCAGACGATCAAATCAACGATTTTTCTATGATGCTCTTATGGGAAAGATTTTGCAATATAAATGAGTTTAAAAATACGGCAACTCAAGGTCTAAAATAAAATTAAAAAATATTTTCTTTCTAAATAATTTTTTTAAATTTTTATGTGAAATCATTCATTAAACTATTATAATTAATTTTATGTAACATGTTTAGACTAATTTGTTTAATTTTATTGAGATATTGTTGATCTTAAATAAATTTTTATTATTTTTTATCTTTAATTTTGAGAAAATTTTTTCATCAAAATAACTTATATCAAAATTATTAACATTATTCTATATAAGTTATATATATATATATATATATATATATATATATATATATATATATATATATATATGAAAAAGAAGTTATTATTTTTATATCTATATCTACATAAAGGGAATTTCACTTTTTGGTGTCCGCTTTCTTTTTTTTTTCACTTCTACCTTTCAATTTATCGTCTATTTAATTTTAATAGATTTTTTTAATTTAATATTTTTTTTAATTAAAAAAATCACCTAAAAAATAAATAAATAAAAATTATCTATAATTAAATTGTAAAAATTATTTATATTTATTTTTATAATGATAATTTCATTAGTTTTGGTATTAAAAAAAAGTGAATACACATGTGCATAGCGTGCATGTGTTTTCACTATTGATGGAGAATGTCAATTAATTTTTCATTTTTCAAATCCATAATTCCATTTCAGATATTTAATTTTAAAATAAATCAAATCCATCAATATTAGATAAGTATTTTTCTTTTCATAAACTTGAAATATTTTTAAGGAGAGATATTCTCTATGATTTTTGTTATAAAAAAGGTAATTCTTTTTTTTTTCTCTAAACTTTAACTATCTTTAACTTTGAACATACAGTTTAGATCTGGATCTTATTTTTTTGTCACATTTCTGATTTTTTAATTCTTATGGTTCAATTAATTTATTATCCATCAAAAGGCTAAAACCTAATATATGTAATAGTTGTGTAGACAAACTTTGGTTCTTCGTCAAGATATATGTTGAAAAACTCCAAAAATCTATTATCCATCAAAGGGCTAAAACCTAATATATGTTATAGTTTTGTAGAAAAACTTTGGTTCTTCGTCAAGATATATGCCGAAAAACTCCTGAAATCCATAATTAAAAAATTACCAAAAAATAAAACCGAACAAAAGAAACATATTTATAATTCTAATACAAATTCAACGAAAAATAAAAACAACAACAATACAAATAGAAATAAAAAATGTACTAACAAAAAATTAGGGTAAAAAAAATTGGTACACATATACAATATAAGATTTAAAGAATATAATTCGTCAAATTCCTAAAATAGAACTCTAGAATAAAAGAAGCTAAGGAGAGACAAGAGAAGTCACAAAAAAATAAAAATGATATAATTAAATTTGACTATAAAAGAATAAAGATAACTAAACATTATCTTTTTCATAAACAAAATTATAATTTACTAAAAAGACATTTTAACTCAATAATATCATTTTTTAATACCAATAAAAATTAACAGACACAATACTAATTTTATTTTATTTTATTCTCAAACATAAACTTATAATTAATTTAATAGAAGTAAAAAAGTATTGAGACTTTTTTTCTTAAACATAATTTTATAATTTTTAATAAAAACATATTAGTACTAAAAAAATTGAGGTGTATTTTCTTAAACATAATTTTATAATTTTTAATAAAAAAAATATTAATATTAATTATTTTTAGACTATTTTTTAAACTCTAAAATAAGTGATTTATCTGCTTTACCTGGCCTGTTTAGAAAAGAAAAATGGTAAAGAAAAAATCAATGAGATCGATAGAAAGATCAACATAATGGACACAGCGAAATAGATATAGGTAAAAATATAAATTAATAATATCAAATGTTAAAGAAACAATTTTTGGAATATCTGTTGACAAAATAAACATATATAACAAAAAGTAAATTTTATAATAAACATGAACCGATAAACAAAGAAATTGAAAGAGAAAACACAAGTTTCCGAAAGAAATGGTACAATTTATTGAAAAATTTATTCAAAGGGGGTGTACACAATGGCAAACACCATTACACCATCTTGAGTCCATTTTAAAAGTCAAACTAAATTTTAGTTTTTTACAAAGCTGAAATGTATAACTGCATTGGGTCACTTGGGCTTCTTCTATGCTGATAAAAAATATTGGGCTTCTTCCATAAAATAACAATGTCCAATCCGATTAAAGGGTCCAGCGAAGGCCGAACAAATTACGAGATAAATAAAAAATGTATCATAAAAATTACAAAATAAATAAAAAGATTAAGCAATAACGATAATCACAATATTTAAATAATTTTCTATTCAACTGTTAATAAGTACAAAAGGTGTCAAAGTGAATTAACTTTACCCATATGGATTAGTTCATTACGGGGTGAACTTAAAAATGTCAACTCAATCAGACTCACTTTTTAGTGAGTCAAAAATTTCGTAATTCGGTCCGTCCACCACAGGTTGGTGAATTGGTAGGTTGGTTCACTTACAATTTTTTTTACAATTTATTTTATATATTTATTACATTACAGTAAGAATGAATTTACTTAATTTATTTTGTTAGGGGGCTTCTCCCTGCACCCCCAAACCTTCTCATGTACCCCCAATAATTACGCTTTTGACCCTCTGTTTTCTTGACCCCCAAACCAACTCCACTGCCTCCTTCTCCTCCCGCTTCTCCTTCTCCATCCTCTCCTCTCCCTCCTGCCCCTCCGGCGAAGGCCTCGCCTTCCTCATCGCCTCCTCCACCCACTTCCCCGCCCTCTCCATGGGCCTCCCCCAACCCTCCCCCAGCTCAACCTCCTTTGTCGTCGAGTTTGACACTACCTTCGACCCCTCCCTCAGTGACATCAACGACAACCACGTTTTTAATTTTAAATTTTTTTTCTAGAAACGAATTTCGGAATTCGTTTCATACTTTTCTGAAACGGATTCTGATATCCATTTCACAAATTTTAATTTTTTTTTGTGAAACGGATTTCGGAATCTGTTTCAGAAAAGTATGAAACGGATTCCGAAATCTGTTTCACAAATTTTAATTTTTTTTCTGGAAACAGATTTCGGAATCTGTTTCATACTTTTCTGAAACGGAATTTGAAATCCGTTTCATACTTTTCTGAAACGGATTCCGAAATCCGTTTCACAAATTTTAATTTTTTTTCTAGAAACGGATTTTGGTATCCGTTTCATACTTTTCTGAAACGGATTCCGAAATCCATTTCATAAATTTTAATTTTTTATATGAAACAGATTTCAAAATCCGTTTCATACTTTTCTGAAACCGTTTCATACAAAAATATGAAAAATTATGAAACGAATTTCGGAATCCGTTTCATACTTTTGATTAGGGTCAAAAGGGTAATTATTGGGGTACAAGAGAAGGTTTGGGGGTGTAGGAAGAAGCCCCCATGTCCAATCCAATTAAAGAGTCCAGCAAAGGCCGAACAATTACAGGATAAATAAAAAATGTATCATAAAAATTACAAAATAAATAAAAAGATTAAGCGATAACGATAATCACAATATTCAAATAATTTTCTATTCAACCGTTAATCAATACAAAAAGTGTCAAAGTGAATTAACCTGACCCATATGGATTAGTTCATTATGGGGTGAATTTAAAAATGGTCAACTCAATCAGACTCACTTTTTAGTGAGTCAAAAATTACAATAAGAATGAATTGACTTAATTTATTTTGTTTGATAGTGAAATCAAAATGTTTACCTAACTCTCAAAATATTATTATAAAGATAATAGTTAAATATTAAAGTATCAAGATATATAACATGATATACAAATTAATTAAACACTCAAATTATTCAAATATTATTGAGTAACATTCTAACATTTAAAAATATGAGATTGTAAACCTATATAATTAGGAACACTAAATAATTATAACAAACAAATTTTAAAAAAATTTGTAAAAAGATGTTGGTGGGTTAAATAGCTCAATCCACCTTCAACACACCTTAAACTCGTTGAACTCGTGAATTAAGTAAGTCGGACTCAATTCAACACAATTTAAAAAAAAAAAACTAAATTTTTTTCTACCCAACCTAATTCAAACATATAATGATCCCTCCTAATTCAAACATATAATGATCCCTCATGAGGTGAAACTTATTTTTACATCTCTAAGCACGAATAAACCTACAAAAGCGAATTCGGATTTATAAAAGCTTATTATGTAATAAGAGGATGAAACAAATCTAAAGGGGAAAAAGATATCTAAAAGGGTCCCTTTCTTTCACTCTGCATCAAGCAGCTTCTCAAACCGCTTTTTCTTTTTTTTTATTAAAGTCTTCTGGGCCGAGCCTTTGTCCAGCGCTAACCAATCCGAAATGGGGTGCTTTCTTCCTGCACCTCTAATGATTTCTTCAACATCCCCAAATATTTTCTGAAAGCCAAAATAGTCAGTTAATCTTTGACTAGGGTAAAATTTCTCACTCCTATATATTAATTTTCTCACAACATTCAGCCCCCATCCACCCACACTCAAAGAACTGGATTTTGGAAATCTGGTTAAGAAGGATACAGGATTTCAAAATTCGATAAATACAATGTTTGATAAATAACTCCACTGAATTTTGAAATTCGATTAAGATTTTTACCAAATTTTGAAATTTGATTAATGACTTTATCAAATTCGGAAAACTAGATAAATATTTACATAAACTATTTTTTTAATCGATCATATAAGTTAAATTTCTCATAAACTTTTACAAACTTTATTTTCAACTATATTTTATCATCATTTTTAATTTTTTTAAAAATAAAAATAACACCAACTTTTCACTTTAAATCTATCTAAATTCATCTGGTCTCTCTCCCAATAATTTCTTCAAAAAGAACACAACATATTTTCAATCGGTCGTATAAACTATTTTTTAATCGGTCATATGATTTAAATTTCTTATAAACTATTTTTTTAATCGGTCATATAAGTTAAATTTCTCATAAATTTTTACAAACTTTATTTTTAAATATTTTATCATCATTTTCAATTTTTTTAAAAATAAAAATAACACAAACTTTACTTTAAATCTATCCAAATTCATCTAATCTCTTTCCCAGTAATTTCTTCGAAAAGAACATAACATAGTCTACAAAGTTACACGTTTGTGTAATTTTCCCATTATTAAAAAAAAACAAATAAGAGTATACTTTATACCTTTTGCCAACCAAATCTTTCGACGTTGGTACTGCAAGACTTGAATTTATAGCTACAAGTTACCTATGCATATAAAATAAATAATTATAGTAGTGGCTTGTGATTAACCCTTTGAAAAAAAATATAAATAAAATAAGTATAAAATATCAATAAATTTCTTTATATTATTTTTTTATTGAAAAAAAAATATTTTATAAGTTAAAACTAATTGTTTTATTTAGATATAGATTTTTTTTCTTTAAACTGATAAATTTGATTATTTATCAAAAGATGATGCTTTAGAAACGAAGAAATTTGTATGCTCTATTCAAACATATGATTTTGAAAATTGAAAACAAAAAAACTCTTTACCGAAACGATAAATTTGAAAATAAAAGAATATCAATTGAAATAATTTAAATTCTTAGAATTTAAAATTCTTTACAATTCTAATACCTTCTTTTCAACAAATTGAATGTTCACTTGACATGTTTTGTGTGATCGACTAGGGAATGAAAAAATGTAAAAGTTTAGTTGGGTAAACTTTTTAAAATAATTCTGGGAGAAGAAGATAATATAAAATAGTGAAAAATATCTGAAAATTTAAATGTATTCATATAAAAATTAAAAATAGTTATTGGATTAATTGAAAGTTTTAATTAATTATTTAGTCATTTTTCATTTTTGGATTTAATTTAATTCTTCAATTTTTAAAAAAGGTTAAGTTTCACCCCTTATTATTTTGGATTCAATTTAGATATTTTTTTCCTTCTAATCCTATACCAAATTAGTAATTAAGTTTAATTACAACTTATATATACATGTTAAAATAATTTTTTATAATTTATACATCATATCACTCTACCCACATGTAAAAAATATTTAGGTACGAAATAAAAAATAAAATAATTTGAGTAGTTAGGTGGAATAATTTGATGTATAAATTATAAAAAAATATTTAATATGTATATATAAATTGTAATTAAACTTAATTATTAATTTGGTCTCAAATCGGATAAATCGGAATGAATAAAATTGAATTATTAAAAAAATGACTAAATTAAATAAAAATAATAAGAATATCAAATTAAATATTTTTTAAAAATTTAAAGACTAAATTGAATCCAAAAATAATAAAAAAAATAAAATAAATTGAACTAATAAATTAAAGGACTAAATCACTTGTTATTCCAAATTTGAAATTAAAATTAAAAAAATTTATCAAATCAATATAAAAGATTCATTTTATATAGAGTCAGATAAAAAGTCGTATTTATTTGGTGGTTCTTTCATACAACAATCTAAAACGTTCTTATCAATCACCTCTTTACCGAAAAATTTGTCTTTTCAATTAGCTAAATAAATAGTCAGTGATTAGGCGTTTTATCTTCTCAAGGGTAATTTTGGAAATAAGTAAATTTAAGACCTATTTAATACTTTCAACTAAAATAACTAATATTTTTAATCCTGATAAGTTGGTTTCAGTTTTGTAAAAGGACAAAAGAGTGTAATTTTATCCTATTTAAATGTAAAATAAGAAATAATTAACTAATTTAATTAAGGAGTTTTAGTTGTCAATTCAAGCTACTACATACAGTCTTAATCATGGACCAATGCTCCATCCAACAAAAGAAGAAAAGGGTTAAAAGAAAAACAAAATAGTAAAATAAAAAAGATATTAAAAGAAGACAAAGGGTATGAACAAGCCTCCATTTCCTCTTCAATTTTTTTTTATATATTTCCATTTTCTCCATCTTTGTCCAAATAACTTGGTTGCCTAATGGACAAAATGAAACTGTATATGATGCTTACAAAATTTCAAGTGAGAGGAAAAAAAAAACACTTAAATTCCTTTCAATTAGTTCAAATAACACATTTGTTTATTCTTTCACACTAAAGAGGACAATTAAATAGCTCTCACAGCCCCTTTCTTAGTTTTTAAACTCTTTTAATAATCTAGGATGAGGTATGTGAATCACTGACATCATTAGGCTTCAGTTTTAACCTTTTCTGCCTAATTTTTTTAATTAACATCTAATTATGGTGATGGATATAATTGAAATTATTAGCATATGGAACTTGGTCCAGAGATAGTACAATAATTTATGGACGATAATTGCATCTATATTTATTCACTAATCATTCAATTCACCTATACATAATTCCAACTGAATTGTTCATTAATTAAAGTAAAACTAAAACTTATGGTTACTACAATTACTCATCTTAGGTTTTAAACTTATGGGTCAAACTATTAGATCAATACACGTAAAAAGAAAAATTGGATTAATTAGTTGATTATCCATCCTACAATATCATTATGATGTTGATGATTGTTGGGCTGATGAAAATAATACATATTGAAATGTCTTATATCATTTAGGAGAAGTTAGGAAGTGAGTGTTACTGACTATATAATGAATTTTAAGTCTATAATATTCCTTGTCCAAAGTCAAAAATATTTTGAGTTATTGTTTGATTTTTCTTATTCTTTTGTAGTAGGGTATTGTGAGAGATAACTAAATTTTTATTCAAGGAAATGTGTGTTTTTTGTGTGTTATACAAATTCGCATGTAATGATTATTCTTTGCGATCGTGATTTTTTTTGTATTTGAAATTTTTACCTTATATGCTTATGTTTTCTGTCATAGAAGATTGAATTTTTAATAAAACATAAATATTTTGAGAATTTATTTTAATTTATATAGTCGGTTCTAATTAAGATTTGTTATCAAAGAAACGAGATATTTTTTATTCACTAAAACAAGGAATAATCTGTTTTAGTTTGGTAATTAGTACGTACGAAGTCTTTTGCAGGAAAAAGTACGAATAAGACGTGACATTGTTTCAATTTAAATTAAAAATTAAATAACAAATTTGACATGTTAATGAAAAAAATAATGTATGGTTGACGAAAGAATTTATTAAATTTCTTTTGGTTTACAAATTTCATTTCATGCTGTTCAGAAAATTTGCATTGATTCTGTATTAAATTATATTAGTTAAGAATAATCAAACACCATCATTGACGCCAACTTGCATTATTTCCTATAGAAACTGCTTATAATTTTACACATTGGTGGGTTTTCTTTAACATGTAAGGAAACGCGCTGAATGGTTATTGAAAGAAATTAAACCTATCTAATTAAAGATATGTGAAGAGAATAATATATAATATGTAGTGCAATTCAAAACATTATGTTTTTTATTCTGAAAAAAATATTCAAGAGTTTTAATTAAAGTCAAATGAACTACCTCTCAAAAACGTTTAACCACATACTCATATCAAGATTAACAAATTGAATGCAATTAGGGTTTAATTAATAAATATTCTTCAGAATGGCTCAACGAACATCCATACTAATTATTAACAAATTAGAGTACAGTATTGTTGGCACAGTTTGACAAAATAAGTTTAAAATACATAAAAAAAAATGAGATTATCCAATGAGTTTAAAGACACAATGCTTTGGCAACTTTATTATATATATGTGCTTTGTGCTAGCATATACCTAATAAAATATAAAGATTCTTGTCTCTTTGCATAGACCCAAGATTCCCTTATTATTTTTAATTCAAACTATGATTTATACTGCAAAGAAAATCTCTTCTAGTTATTAGAATAATGTGTTCCAATGGCCAGTTACTTGACCCACCCACCATAACCATGCATAAACCATTAATCTACGAACAACCACATGTTTGATTTATCCGTTGTCTATTTCTAAAGTAATTGTGAATTCTTAAATTAATGTGGTGCTACTTTATTAATATCATGCACTGAATAAACTCTGTTACCCATAATTTTGAATTATTTAGAATACAAGAATATGTGCAAATCACTAAGCAACTTGTGTGCACAATAAACTACCTAGCTAGGAGATAGGGGTGGGTGACAAAGTTTGACTTAAAACCCAAAATTGTATTAAAAAATAGAAATTAATTAAATTTCCGGAATTTATAGATTCATCTTGCTGAACACAATATATAACTACATGTTTTTTGCTCAATTCAATCAATTAGAGTGAAGAATTTGGATTACATAATAAATGGTTCATATTTTTTGGTATGTTTTCTTCCGTATCGGGATTCTGTTTTTGATTTTATCTCCTTATATGAAGTGATTTATACAGCACTAGGTGAAATTAAAATAATATTAGATTTTTTAGAATTTTATAGTATAAAATATAATTAGGTTGATTTTCATATAACACATATATATATTAAATTATATGTCAGTTTTAACATTTTTTTTTTTTACAATTGTGAAAAGTTAAAATTCGGTGTTTAGGGATTACAATTGTAAAACATGAAATAGAATACAGAAGTTATATGCTAAAATTAAAATTAATAATAATCAAAACAGATCTATCCACGTGCTTAAACATCAAAACAATCCAAAAATGATAGTTATCTATTGATTAGATTTAAGTTTAAATAATTCATTGATTTAATCATTAAATTTAAATATTATTCAATCTAATTTTTATTCAATTATTAAATCAAGATTCAATTCATTCTTATTTTGAATTCTAATAATATAAAAATGCAAATTCATATCATATTAAAAAATCAAGATTATGAAAAAGAAAAACACACCTAAGTCAACAATAAATAATTGGTTGATAAAGAACTAGATTCATGTTGTTTGATATCAAATTCATGAACCGATTTTTAGGTAGATAATAGTGAAAACACAACAGAAGATTTATAAGAAAACATAAAATTCACTAAGGTAAAATTTATTGATAAATATTGTGGTTGAGTCTTTTTCTTTTAAACTACTAATGAATCTTATCCTCTTTACTATAGCATTTAGTGATTAATTTAAATTTGTATCAAGAGACTCAATATTTATAAAATAAAATAAAAACTAACTTTTTGATTTTTTTTTAGAAGTCTCAAATGCAAAACTAACATTGTGTATAAATCATTTCTTACAACTTTTAAAGATTCATTAGTAATTCAATTTATAAATATAAATTTTAGGTATAATTATTGATTTGGTATTCCAATTTTTTGATTAAGTTCAATGTGGTCCTCATACTTTTGGTTTGTTCAATTTAGTATCCCAATTATCTAACAGGATTCAATTTGGTCATCTCCGTTAAGCTAAAATTAACACCGTGTCCATACAAGACAAGTGTCAAGCCGTAAAATTTTTAATTTTTTTTAAAATTTTGTTAGTATTTTTTGTAAAAATTTATAAACCGTCACGTGTTAGTTTACCGTCGTACTACGTGACAACTTACCATCATAACACGTGGCAGTGGTAATAATTATTTTTAATTTAGTCCTCTATTTAAATTTTTGATTCAATTCAGTACCTCAATTTTTTAAAACCATCCAATTTTATTCTTTTCAATATGAGACCAAATTAATAATTAAGTTTAATTATAATTTATATATTTGATTACGAGGTGAATATATTAAATGAAATAGTTAAGGTTTAAACCTGAATTATACCATATTAAAAAGAATATATTTAAAACGATTATGCTATCAGTATTTTATAAACTTAGAGAATTGATTAGTGTAATACGATTAGATTAAAATAATTGTGGACACTGTTGAAGTAACAACTGGCAGATGAAGATCACACCTGTGTCTGGAATTTTCGAACCATGACATTTAAGGGTTTGTACTTTCAGCTGTTTTCTAATTATTTGTGTTTGACATTCAGTTTTGCAGATTGGGACTCAACTATAGAGCCACCTCAAGGCTATATTACTTAAAATGGTTATAGTTTGTGACCAAATATTATCTTCTCTGCTTCCTAATTATTTTTATTTCCTAGGAGTGGTTATTTTTAATGTTATAGCACATATAACATGTAACCCTAAATTCTATTTTATTACGAGTCATGAAATGAGAAACTGCCTCACAAATATGGGACTGCCTCCTTGCCTGATTTTGAGGAACATGCCGGCCATTTAGTTAAGTAACTCTTTGGGTGCATCTATGGCTGCTGCAACAATCTCATAACTTGTACATTTCAAGTCAACCATTGACTTTATTATTAGTCCATTAGCTACTAAACAATAATTAAGTATCACTCATGTCACTATACTATACCACCACTCTCATTATATGTTTAAAGCTGTGGGCGTGGCTTGTGCCTATTTTAACAAAGGGTTTGTAACAGATATTTATAGCTTACCATGATGTGGAGACTCTGTAAATTCATATAGTTTTGTGGCAGAATCATATAGTTTCAACAATCAGCTGCGAGTTCCACTCCGCCATCGTCGACACCAGCTCCGCCACTCCCGATCGAACCCTAAAATTATCTAGAGACATGTAGAGGCAACCTTGAAATTCAGAATTATTTCTTAACGGAATTACCAATTTGGCCTTCTATGCCTATTCAAAGGTCCACCATGGAAGGGCACTTATAAACCCCCAAGGCACCGAAGTAACACTACCACCCATAAAAAACGGCACCAGTAATGATGATGAATAGGTAATATTTTATTAAAATTGAATGAAACATCAACTGGGCAGCCGGCAAAACTCTCAGTCACCCATCAACACCCTTCTCTTCTTCCACTCTCAACCCCTTTATAAATCTCCCACCCCACACCACACAACTCCACTTCTGCATCTCCTTAATACATCATACATCTACCCACTTTCTTTTTATTCTCTCTTCTTTTCTCCCCAACCTCCAACATGGAAATAGACATGGACCCAGACATGGATGTAATCCACAACCTCCACTTCTCTCGACACACCACCCCCTCTTCCGACGACGACTACGGTTGCAACTGGAACCACTGGTCCCCCCTCGTCAACTGGGACGCCTTCACCGGATCCCACGATGACTTCCACAACCTTATCGACTCTATCGTCTCCGACGGTCCCGCCGAGTATCCCAGCCCTGACGACCACGCCGCCAGTAACTCCCCCTCGGCCTCTATAACGGAGCAAGACGACGAGGATGAAGAAACAGCTGCCGCCGACGATTCTAAGGGCCTAAGACTGGTCCATCTGCTCATGGCCGCCGCGGAGGCCCTCACCGGCACCACCAAGAGTCGCGAACTGGCTCGAGTGATATTGGTTCGGCTCAAGGATTTGGTGTCCCACGCCTCGCACGGCTCCAACATGGAGAGGCTCGCCGCCTACTTCACCGACGCACTCCGGGGCCTGCTAGA
>Ga0214542_1009873_pt1 | contig 14420 bp, 4 predicted proteins | sample CNSS1metaG_FD_160096 | JGI IMG/M metagenome (GOLD analysis project Ga0214542, IMG submission 160096) | Root nodule microbial communities from cowpea collected in UCLA plant growth center, Los Angeles, California, USA - CNSS1 | ecosystem: Host-associated > Plants > Roots > Nodule | place: USA...
CATATGCTGAATTGTTGTCCTGTTTTAAGTTTCTGTTTGAATGCATTGAAGGAAAAGATGGAGATGTAAGTAAATTGGTTCCTTCTGTCATTATTTACGTTGGTTTATTATATCTTCTTTTTACCATCTTTATTCCTTGAATATGTGCTTATTTTGGCATATGCATTAAAATTCTAATCTACCATACACCAAAGAAACCAAACAACATATAATAAATGTATAGATTCAACAAACGACTATTATTACTTATTATTCACACCAACATAATTATTTCGCACGCCTACCACAATCACATCAAATAGTGCCCATCTGCCGTCGTATAATAATTATTTATGAAAAAAAAAATTCTCGAACCTATGTTCACCCCAATTGATACTCAATATACTTACTAATCACACCACCATAATTACGCCATGGACCTTCATAACATAACTGTCACATTATTAATTTATTCAGGTAAACCAACACTCTAAAACCTATAAGTAGCCCAATTAATAATGACTATTTACTAAGCAAACAACCATCATTCTTTACCGCACCTCCCACATAGTTGACATTATTATTGTTATAAGCTCTAGAAATCGTGATCCATTTTCATATATCAAATAACTATTATAATTATGACTATCCTACAGATATTGAGTACATGAAATCATGAACTTGAGGAATTATTTTTCAATTCAGTTAAGGATAATAATATTAACAAATGTTAACATCTTTAACTTATTATAGTTTATTTAGATATTTAGCATTATTATAAATCTTAGTTGTTCAAATTGAATTATTAATTTTGATACTACACATTATTTCATTAATTTCATTTTCTATAGTAAATAATTTTCTCAATCACAATACTTATATCCAATGAATTAGGATGGATTTTTACGTAATAATACTTATAAATTTCCAATTTTATTTACCAATAGCTATTAAGAATAGTTCATTAACTTTAAATTTTTCTTCCTCTACGTTTCGTATAGTGCAAAATATAATAATACTTATAAATTTCCAATTTTATTTAACAATTGGTATTCAAAATAATTGCTTAAATTTTTATATTTTCTGCTCTACGTTTCATATAATGCAAAATATACTAATATATTATTTTAATTTATTCTAAGTTATTTGATATTCAAATAATGTACAAGTTTACAAGTTCACAATTTTAATTTCCGAATATATCTTTTAAAATTATTCAAATCTTTCTTTTCTCTAATAATCTACTTAAAAATAATATAAAGTACTAAAATTAAATTATTCAACATTCACAAATCCTAAATACCACATATAATTACAATACATACTTCATTGAATATTATATATACTGGTCTTTATAAACAAAGTTGACAACATACCATAAAAGGTTAATATTCAAATACAAAATATTACACAAACATTAATGCCAACATACCAAAAATATCAATGTTGGCATACAAAATATTAGTTATGTTCAAATAAAGAAAACTAAATAGACATTGTTCATACGTGCCATACATTCGTTTTACAATCCAAAATAACTACAAATACATATACATGCTAAATCTTCAGAATTTGGATGACGTTGCTTTGGTCAGTCTGCACCATAAATCTAACACGATCTCCAGCAACCAACCCATTCTCTTGACAGTATTTCTTCCAACCACAAGTCAGATAACATTCAAATGAACTCCTGCATGTCCATCGAATCTTGCAGTTCCAGAATTGTGCATGGCCATTCGTTAGAACATAGTTTTTTCTCCCTTTCACCAAGCCTTCTTTCACAAATTTCGAATCCAGATACTACATTCAAAGAATTTGTGTTAACAAGATAAATATAAACCAAAATTATTAAGTAATAACTACAACTATCAGCCATACCAAAGAAGATGACCGAACATCATAAGAACTTAATATTTTCTCACAATCAACAGAACCAACTTCAAGTTGGTTGCTACCACCAGCCTGCAAATCTCTACTATAATCAATTTCAACTCCTTCCACCAAGAAGATCCTGTGAACAAAGACATTGTTTCCTACATAATTTAAATGTAGGAAACAAGGAGAAACAAACCCGTAGTATGCAACATACTGACAAAATCCAAATAACACCATCCTTCCACCCTCATCTGTATCCACAAAAATTTCAAATTTTTTGCCCAAAGGATCATATAACTTCACCGGATGGTTAAACGAAATTTTATCCTGACAAAACATTTGGAAGTACTCGGGCAAGATTATCAACAGCTACCACAACAACCAACAAAAACCCTATATTAGTAAAAATAACACCAAATGTTAAGTAAAAATTCAAAAAAAAAATTATTAAACTTACATACCGTGTTTGGAATGAACTGCACTCTAAAGGCTTGGAAAAATCTGACTGAGGACAGAGGGTCACGTGCTAGACCATTGTTCCTTCTACCAGGATACACCACTTCAGTCCAGTCCAGATCGAACAATCTCATACGAAAGTAGCGATCTCCACAGTAAAGGCTAACGACGTAATAAACATCGTTTAGATCATAAAAACCCATCAGCTGCTCTACTGCACGGAACTGTCTCTGAAGAAGAAAAATGGGTTCAAACTCTATGTTGATCACGTTTCCTCTCGGATCACTGAAAAAATTTGTCCCCGGCAGTAGAGATTTGCCCCATTGTTCATAAAATCCTTCTTCAAACTCCAAAAATTCCTGTAAAGCATAAAAACACAAACTTCCTTCAAAATAACAACTGTATAAAACTTTATGGACATGCTTGAACCAAAGGATGGAAGAAAAATATAAACTTTCGTCCAAAAACCAACTGTATACGTCAAACATAAAAAACATTAAAAAACAGAACATGCAAAAGAACTAACCTCTAAGGGTTCCATCACCATCACAGAGTTTTGGTAGAAATTGGTGAAGCTGAAATCTTTAGAGGCAGACATTGATAGTTGGATTGTTCTGTGATTGCTGAGGAGTACTGTTTTTCTTCTTCGTTTATGAACAAAGAAAGCTACAGCCACGATATCTCCTTTTAACTAAAATAAAGGAAACGTTTTGTTGCACATCCAAACCTTCTGACCTTTAGAATAAATCTTGCACAATTTCAGTCTGAGCACGTTGACAAGACTATCCATAATTCCTTTTGCCGCCAACTCTTCGTATTCCCTTAAATATCTTATTTCTAATTTAATGATATTAATAATTTCAACCAAAAAAAATAACATCTGTTATTCAGTTCCAAAAATCTACTAATAGGTTTTTTCATCAATTAAAATCTTAATCTCCTTATATTCCAAATTTAATAGTTATGATTTTAAATTTAAATTTACCAACAAATAATAAACTTTTAAATCATTAACGTTACAAACATAAACAAAATTAAGAAATTTAAATATACTACATCAAATTAATTAATTCTTTGTAGTTATAATATATTATATTTACTTAATAAGTATAATCATTTCATATACTCAGACTAACAAATCAACCATTTCAAAACTTTTAAATCAAAATAAATCATCTATATCCAATAACATTAAATAACAATATATATTACAACAAATTAAATTACATATTACAGATATACTTAAATCCACCTTACAACTAATTTATTATAAATTATAATAAATAAATAATAATACTTCATTTCACCTAACTATATCAATAACATATCCTTAAATTCTATAATAAATAAATAATAATACTTCTTTCAATAATTATTTATTTATACATAAAAATATTAAATTGAATTTTTCAACATAATCAAAGTTTGAATGCAAAAAAACACGACCTGTGCGTATGCACGGGTCTCCTACTAGTTCTGGAATGAAATCAAGTGAGAATTGTTAGACTGGGAAATGATATATTAAAGAATCCACTTGAGAAACATGGATTTAAAACTTTCAAACATGAATGGACATAATTGTTTGTTTGTTTTCATGTCAACTCTTAGTACTTGATGGAACATGTAGAGCAAGCTTTTAAATATCAACCAAGCATTTAACACTTTTCTTTTTCAGAAATTTCAAACAAATTTGGAACACAAAAATTAAAAAATATAGGTTAAAATACTTTTTTTTGTCTCAATTTTATCAAATTTTCTTAAATAAGTTCTAATTTTGGTTTTGTGTTCATATAGGTCCTAAATTTCGTCAATTTTGTTCAATTTGGTCTTTTTTTGCTAACACCGTTTAAATTATTAACGGCCATAAACAGTGATTGTCACGTGTCATTTCGTGATTTTTTTTAATTGTTTTTTTTTAAATGTACATGTGTCAACCCAGTAGCGTGCCAAGAGTCACTTTGTGGTTTTTTTGAATTTTTTTTGATTTTCTTTTGAATTTTTTTAAATGTCCACGTGTCAGCCCAGTAGCGTGTCAAGTGTCAAAGTCAATGTTCTATAATTAATTTGATTCTTATAGTTGTTATTTTTGTTCAATTTAGTCCTAATTTTTGTTAACATTAACCAATTTGGTATCTCTCCAAATTGAAAGCAAATTTAATTTTTATATTAAAATTCACATTTTTTATTAAATATTTTTATATAATATATTAAAATTCACATCATTATAACTTTGATATAAAAATTCAATTTGATCATAGGGACCAAATTGAACAAAAATAACAAATATAGAAACCAAATTGAATATAGAACATTGACTCTTACACGTGGCACACTATTGGGTTGACACGTGGACATTTAACAATTTATTTAAAAAAATTAAAAAAAATCAAAAAAACCACAAAGTGACACGTGACACGCTATTTGGTTGACACGTGTACATTTTAAAAAAACTTAAAAAATAAAAAATATATAAATAAAAATATATAAAAAAAATTCAAAAAAATCACAAGTGACACGTGGCAGTCACCTCATAGCTGTTAATGATTTAAACGGTATTAGTAAAAAATGACCAAATTGAACAAAATTGACGAAAATTAGGACTTATTTGAACACAAAACCAAAATTAGGACTTATTTGAAAAAACTTAACGAAAATTAAGATCAAAAAGGTATTTCAACCAAAAATATAAAACATAAACAAATTTGATTAATATAGATCGAAAGTTTTAATTACTAGTTTAAATATTTTATTTAAAAACAGGAATGTTTAAAGTGATTACAAAATGGATCTATTTGTTTATTTTATATTTTATATTTTATATATATATATATATATATATATATATATATATATATATATATATTATTTTCACATAAATATTTGATAAGAATTTTTATAACCCTAGTCTAATAAACTTTCTTTTATTTATCAATTTTTCTTTGTTGTTTGTTGATTTTCATAAGACTCTTAATAACTAAAATTTCATCTTGCTAAACACTAAAAAGTTTAAATCAAGTTAAAAAAAATTCGATCTTGTGATTAAAGGGAAAATTAAAAAAAAATGTAGTAAGACAAAAAAAACATGACATATAAAACCTAAATAAGAAAAAGAAAAAGAAAAACATTATTTTTTATTGACTGAGAAATCATAAAAACAATATCTCAGAAATTATTGGTAAAAGCACTTATTTATGAGTAAAAAAAAAGGTTTGAAATTGGAAAAAAAGTAACTCTATTATTATTACTTTTAAGTTAGAAAATGTTTTATTGAAATGTCTTATTCTAAATATCAATGATTCTAAAAGATCTTTTAAAATTTCAATTAAATATCATCATGTTATGTTGTCCACTTATAAGTATTTTGATATTCTCAATATTGAATACTATTTTTTTTGGGAATTATCCGTATCAATTACTACTAAAAATTTTCATATTACATGAAATTTTTCTTGCAAATTTATAAAAAATATTCACAAGAAAAAACTTTTTTCTGCTATTTTTTCTAAAAATTTTAATTGGCAGGTAATTCTTTCGTGGGTAATCATTTTCTACAAATTTATAAAATTTGTAAGTATTTTCTATAAAATTTGTTTCAAAAAGTGTTTTATACAAAATATTTTGCAAGAAAATTGGTAACAATTTCTTTAAAAAAAATTTCACAACAAAATTTGTAAGTATTTTCTAAAAAAATTTTCAAAATAAAATTAACAGGAAATAGAAATTTTTTTTAATAGTAATTATTTCCACTCTTTCAAATGATTAAAAATAGTGAGAATGCCTACCCCAAACAATTATTCATTTTTATTGACGAATTCAAAAATTGACCTTAAGGCCACAAGGTAAGCAAAATTTTCATGGAGACTTTTTATTTATTTATTTATTTATAAAAAATATATTATTTAATTTCACCGATTAATAGTTTTCACTCATTTTGCATTTTTGTAAGTTTACTATAACATTTTGCATGAAATTTAAGATTTAGATCTAAAAATAAACCCTTTTTTTATTCAACTTTTCTTTTATTGAACCAAATATTTAATGATTGCCAATGATTAATCCAAAAAAATTGAAAGATTTTTTTTTAATAAAATCTCCATCCTCAATCATAATCTTTCACATGCAATATTCAAATTCAAAATCATCCTTAAGGACACAAACTTGAATATGACTCTATCCTTTAACTTGTGGTTGGTTCCATACACATATAAACACAACCAAGATATAAAATCTTAAAAGATAATTATTATGTAAACATATTCAAGCACCTCCATTATTTAAACATGTAAACAAATTTTTAATTCAAAAATTAAATTATAATTGTCACCTTGGATGACAGATCAGATAGTAACAAAATAGTCAAATTTTTGATAGTCATTTTATTATTTTTCCAAACTAATCAACACTTTGTATCCATAATTAGTTTTGTTTTCTATAATCGACTTAAATTATTTAAAAAAATATATATAATTTTTTCAACTAACCAGATTAATATTTTTGAATTAAAATATGAACATAAAAATAAATTTAACATCAAACCATTCAATGTGCCAACCCTTCTGCAGTCACCAACCACCGAGCTTTATACATGTCACAGCCTGACCAAGGACTTACCTTCAATTGTTGAAAAGCCATTTCAAAAACTTTTTTCCTTTTTATGAAAATGAAGAGAAAATAATTGTTTTTCCAAATTCAAACTTCAAGGGAACAAATTTTGAAAGAATTTTCCGTATATGAAAAAACAAAAAATAAAAAATTCAATGACCCCAACCCAACTAACAAATCATGAAAGAATGTTCTTTATAAGAATGAAAAATTAATTAAAGATTTTATCATCTAAATAATGATTTTTTAAGTTTGGAAATTTCATAAAAAAGTATTATTGTGAGGAAAAAATAGTTAAAAACACTTAGGCCTACATTTTTATTTATCATACCAAATATTTATTATACTAGCTAAGTTATAATTTGACGCAATAAATTTTATTCAATAAAATTGTCAATAATTATGATGAAGACGTGACAAGAGTAAAGACAAATATTTACTTGAAAAATTTGGAAGATTCGAAACAAGGGTTAGAGCAGGGACGTAACAAGGTCAGGACAGAGGGGAGCCACGTCTCCCCTAACCATTTTTTTTTTCCTTTTTTCTATTTGTTTAAAAAATAATATTTATATTAATTGATTTTTATTTTATTTTATTTTTTATGTATTTAAAAAAATATATTTATATACTATTACTTTATTTATATATTACTATTTTATTTATATATTATTATCTTATTTATATTAATTTAGTTTGAATTATTTTTCTTAAATTTAAAAATTATGTTTTTTTTTATTATAATTTCTTATATTTTTGTATTTAGTTTTTCCCTTTCGTGCTTTCATTTTTTTCTTTTATTTTATTTCCATCTCAATTTTCACCATCATTTTCTTATTATTTTCAAAATTAAATTGCACTACGACAAAATTGAAGAGTTAACAAACATTTTGGATTGAACAATTTCTTCTTTTGAGTAAGTTCATTTTTTCCCTTCTTTTTTTAAAACAATTTGTTTTCTTCTTGTATGTGACTTTTCTATGCTCTAGGCATATATTATCTGTTAGAGATCATAAAATCATGCTTTAATTGTTGATCAAACTCTTATTTGTATAGATAGAATATCTTAGGCTTTGAAGTTGTGTAAGGGAAGAGAAAGATTAGGAATCTACTCTAGGGTAAGGGAAACTAATCATTTAGAAGTTATTAATTTTCTTAAAATATTGAGTCTTGCTTTTAAGATTTAATTTGGGGTATTCATAATTTTATTTTTTTTTTGTAAAAGAATTGACAAATTTATATTAGGAAAAAATATGATAAAGAGTAAAAGAATTGATTCTTTTTTCAAGAGGAAAACTTTTGATGAAGATGAAAAAAATGCATCTACGTCATCTAAAATTGAGAAACTTCATGATAATCCAAATATTGAAGAAAATGAAAATACTTTAGAACGAAATCCGATGAAGCGTCTTCAAATCTGGTAATACCCACCAAATCAAATTGATGAGGTACAGAATGCTTATCTAAAATGGGGTCCATATCAAATGCATCTAGAAAATTATCCGTTGTCTGGTAAAGATGATCGCCATTAAAAGATGCTACGTATTGCTTACCGTGTTATCTTTTTAGTAAAAAATCAAGCGGAGGACTTGACTCAGATGTTTTCATTCTTACATGTAATTGAGTTTATTTTCATTGAAATCTAATTTGCAATAAGTTGATTGACATTAACATATTTTAATTTTTTGAATGTTTTTTTATAGGTTTTAAAAGTTGGAGAACCATTTTGACTAAAAGTAACTTTTGGTTTTTATTTAATATATATTATTATTGATAATAAACTTTATGTTTCTCTTTCATATATATATATATATATATATATATATATATGTATATATTATTGTTATATTGTTTGGATTATATTATCATGAGTGCTTATTTTAAATAAAAAATGATGTAAAAAATTAAATTTTTTAATTAAAAAAAATAATTTATATATAACAAATATAATTTGGCCCCCCTAAAATTTTTGGTCAAGTTCTGTCACTAGGTTAGAGCAAGGAAAAAAAAGGAAATTCTTTAATAAGTGTTATCCATATTATTTGAATACAAGTCCAAGATTCACATAGAAAAGACTAAGATTGTGAATTGCATCATGATCCAAATGGAGAATGACTAATGCACCACTTTACTGCACTGATCCGAGAGTTCCATGTATTGGTGGAACAAGCAAAGATGGTGGAACAACTGGAGAAGGGCCCAAGTCGGGTCATGAGGGCACATCCTAACAACAGTAGCATCAATGAGAAACGACAAGAGAAACCTTACACCAGACCTCAATGTGAAGGACGAGGGACAGTGAAGTGTTTCTAGTGCAGAGGAGACCATTTTCGACGAGTTTGTCCGGAATTTTCAGGAGCAAAGTCGTATGAGAAGAAGTGTTACAATTGTCGCAAGTCGGGTCATTACGCCAAATCTTGCCCTGAACGGGGGAAGTCTGAAGTGCCACGACAACAACAAGGTAAAGTTTGAATTGATTTTTTTTCTTTTGGGGTAGTGAAGCATGTTATGTTAGTTGTGTGATGTATGCTCGAAGTTCGTTCATCCCTTTAAAACCAAGTTGTACTTTTACTCAGATGACTAGGGAGAGTCGAGTAAAAGGAGTTGTTATTTTACCCTTAGGACTTTGGAGAGTCGGATAAAATGGAATTTTGGGTTACTGTAAGACTTTGATATAAGCTTAGTAACAATGTCCTTGCTGGGTTTTGTTGAGCAGACAAAGAATGTTGCTTGGGAGGCTTAGGAAAAGTTATGCTCTTACCGGGTTTTGGTGAACATGTAAGGGTGGGACTCTTGTTGGGTTTTGTTGAACAGACTAGAGTTGTGTTTGTGAGACTCAGGGGAAACAACACTCTTATCGGGTTTTGGTGAACAGGTAAGTGGTGGGCTCTTGTCGGGTTTTGATGAGCAGACAAGGGTGGTTGTTGTGAGTGTGAGGGTAAGCAACGTCCTTACCGGGTTTTGGTGAGCAGGAAAGGGTGATACTCTTCCTAGGTTGTGGTGAGCAGATAAGAGTTGTTGCTTATGGGTCTTAGTGGAAGCAACCCTCTTATCGGGTTTTGGTGAACATGTAAAGGTGGTACTCTTGTTGGGTTTTGGTGAACATGCAAGGGTGGTTGCACGTAAGACCTAAGGAAAAGTAGTACTCTTACCGGGTTTTGGTGAACGGGTAAGGGTTGTGGCTCTTGTCGGGTTTTTTTGAGCAGACAAGAGTTGTTTTTTGTAAACCTCAAGGAAGCAATGCTCTTACCGGGTTTTGGTGAACATGTAAGGGTGGGACTCTTGTCAAGTTTTGTTGAACAGACAAGAGTTGTGTTTGTGAGACTCAGGGGAAGCAACACTCTTACCGGGTTTTGGTGAATAGGTAAGTGGTGGGCTCTTGTCGGGTTTTGATGAGCAGGCAAGGGTTGTTGTTTGTGAGTCTCAGGGTAGGCAACACTCTTACCGGGTTTTGGTGAGCAGGTAAGGGTGATACTCTTGTTGGGTTTTGATGAGCAGGCAAGAGTTGTTGCTTATGGGTCTTAGTAGAAGCAGCATTCTTACCGAGTTTTGGTGAGCAGCTAAGAGTGTACTCTTGCTTGGTTTTTTTGGTGAGCAGGCAAGGGTAGTTGCTTATAAGACCTAAGGTAAAGTAATGCTCTTATCGGGTTTTGGCGAGCAGGTAAGGGGTATTAGTTGTCTTTCCCAATGCGTTGGTGCGCAAAGGGTGAGGTTCTTTCCAAGAAGTGTTGGTGCGCAGGGAAAGGAACTTGTGAACTGGAAGTATTAAGAACAGAAAATGTCTTGGTAGAGTGATCAAATGATTTTTCCATTCTTTTGTGTGTTGCCACCTTGGAAAAAAATGATTATTTCCTTACATCTTTCATATTTGTCTACTCTCTATTGTTCTTTCTTTTTCACTAAAATTTAGAAAATCCTATTCTACCTAGATTTATGTGGTGGTCATAACTCTTGTTCAAATCATCCAAAATTAGTGATTCTTAAGTCTAAATTAAAGTTCGTCTTTTACATTATTTTAGAATCACTTCAACTGGAATTCTACATCTCAATATATTGACATCTCTAAATTATTGTCCAAACTGAAATTTCAACCACTTTTCAATTCACATTTTCATTAATTTTTCAAGTTTTTTTAAATGATTCTAATCCTAAAAAACCATAAGTGAGGCCTTACGAATGGGTTCACATCAAATTGTAATACCCATTATCACAACTGCCCATTACAACATTGCAATAAATAATCATTTTTTTTTCTTTCATCAGGATCATCTTAAGTTGACGTGATATTCAGACTAATTCTCTTCCCAACATGCCTTAAGCCAACCGTTATTTTCTTTTATATTTTTTTCTTCGCGAATGTTTTAGCATCAAGCGAGTGCCTTCTTATTCAACTTCTATATTTTCGGAACTTGCTTAACCAAATTAAAGTTTTAAGATTTTAGCTATTTTCTTAAAATAAAACATTTGCCAAACATTTGGAATTTTATCAAACATTCCAGTACTCACTTACGTCAACTTATTTAGTTTTTATTATTGCTGATAAAAAAATTATTAGTTTTTTTTTTATATAATCAATCGCTAACTATTGGTTAAATATTGAGACTAAACAACGTTTTCTATTTATTTTTCGATAAAATATGTTTTTTGTAAGGCCCCCTTTCTATTTTTGCTTCCTTTTAAGGGTTGTTCTACAGTAATGGGCCTAAAGGTCGGCTCATAGGATAAAAGCCTTTCATGTTGCCCTAATCCCACACCCACTTTCACTCTTTCAGAAATCAGCCGTCACCCTTCTACTCCGTGAGAGAGAGAGCTCTGTTAAGGTTCAGCCGCCTTCCGCATCCAGTGGGCTCGAACTAGTTTTTCACTTCTCGTAAGTCTGTTCCAACCCCTACTCGTACTTCCTCCAGTGTTTATTCATGTTTGTTTCAGCTAAGAATCCGTAGTCAGCTCATCATATGATCTGCTCCGTTGTTTTTTTCAGTTCCTAAGTATAACCTAAAGCTATGGTGCCCGTGGTTACTGTTGAGTCCTGTACTAGCATATTCCAGGTACGAGAAGCTAGAACCCTCTGCTTGTTTGGTGTGAGTATGTTATTTTATGTGGTTGGTGATTCTCTTTTGTGTTTACCTGTTGATATGGATGTATGATACAGTGGGATTGTTGCTTGTGGTATGTCTTCGCATCTATTGTAGGTGAAAACAGTGGCGGGCACTGATAAACTCGCCCAAGCGAGCTGGTCTCGCCTAGGCGAGACTAACAGAGGCTCGCCTAAGCCCTTTTTCCATGAATGGTCGCCCAGGCGACCCACTGTGATTCTGAGCGAGCGAGCATCTCGCCCAGGCGAGAGGGGTCTCGCCTAAGCGAGATCCCACGAGTGCTTCTGTTCCCTTCTCGAGCCCTCGTCTAGGCGAAGGGGGAGCTCGCCTGAGCGAGCACGTCTCGCTTGAGCGAAACCCCTCAGCCTGAGCGAGGTGCTGAGCGAGACAACGCTTCGCTTGGGACGTGTGTTTATTTTGGATGATCTGTTTTGATGGGTTGAATTGTGTGTGTGTGTGTGTGTATATATATATATATATATATATATATATATATATATATATATATATATATATATATATATGTTGAGGGGGGGATTCATATGTGATGACGGGTGAGAGTGGCATGATCTTACGTGAATATTACATGAGTGGTTAGATTTGTATGCGATCATAAATCAGGTATGAACAATGATCAACCTTGGTGGTTGGTAATTTTGTGGCATGACATTGACATGAGGGGAGATGTTTCCTTAAGGTTGGTAATACGAGCTGGTACTGATTGACATGTGATATACGGGAGTTGTCTATGGATGTTGGTATAAATCTTCCCTGCATAGTGTATGTGATCATTTTCCTTGCTGATTTATGAGTGTTAGTCTGTGTCAGCGTGTAATTCCTTGGGGTCTCTAGGTGAGACCTCCGGGGCTACGCTTCAGTGGTAGGGACGTAATTCCATGGCCCCTGTTAGTGGGTGTCCATGGTGGTGCCCATCTGTATAACTAGGTAAAGATTCAAGTTAAGGTTGCATCCTGACACTCTAAGGAGCCAGTTAGTCTCACTTAGAGCGGACTGACTCCTGTGGGGAGAGTAGCAGGAGACCTGAAATTCATTAAGGGCTAACCTTGTGGTGAGGGAAATTTGATTCATTGTAACACTTGTAACACATAGCTCGGGGATGAGCAGCTCGGAGATGAGTAGAGGTATCCACCACAAGTGTAGGCATCCGTTGAATCCGACTAAGTTATACGTATCCGGATGAGTCGAGTCGAGTCGAGTCGTAGTGTATTGAATGAAGAGTCATAACATGCGTGGTTGTTATATAGATATGGGATGATGAAAATATATTTGACTGTATGATGAATATGTTGTTGGCTCTAGCTTACCCGTTTTGTTTCATGGTTGTATTGTATGTGGTTGTTCTTCGTGCGATGATCATCAATTTGATTGATGGGAGCAGATGGGCGAAGTTCTCGTGGTCAACAAGGGAATGACGAGTCCGCTGCTTAGCCATCTGGACTGGAGTTATTTTATTCACGATTTTTTTAGGGCTACGATCCCTGTATCGTTTTATGCTTTCATACTCTACACTCTTTGTTAGAATTGTATCTGGTTTATGTTGGCATCGTGGTGTGTCCAGGTTGTAGGGGTTGTGTTAAGGATCCCAAGACTACGCTACTATACTTTTATCGCATGACGTTTCCTTTAATTTCGTTTAATAATTAAATGGGGCGTTACATTTTTCATAAAAACAATTCCGATTTCTGTTTTTAGTATAATAACAAAAAGTTGACTGATTTTCATGCAATAAGTTTACTTTCATTTGGATTTTAACCAATAAGAAAATATTCTTTAACAAATATTTTTATCGATAAAATTGACAAAAGTTACTAAATAAAGTAATTATTTATTTTTTTTATAGAGGTTACAAAAATAAAATAATAAAATATTAATTTTTTTTACCAAATATGATTGTTGATCAAAATTTGTTAAATAAAACTTTTTTAAGTTATCATTTCCGGTATAAATAAATATGAATATGTATCGAACTAAAATTAGTTAACTTTCTATCTTTATACCAAAATTGAAAACTACTAAAACCTCTATGAACAACATTTTATCTTTTTTTCCTTCAAATTTTCCCCTCCCACATACTTAAAACAGTAACGGAAATTTCCTTCGACATGCATTGCGTGTTAGTCCCATGCTGCAATAATTAGAAATTACTATATAAATTGCATTAATCTGTCCCTTTTACTTTTGTGTGACGAATCAGACAAGCGAGTTCCATGAACACATACAAACCAATCTTCAAACATTGAAAAGTTTTGAAACTGATGATGACATGATAACGATGAGACAACATAAGTAAGACAAAACAAAAGATGCAGTTCGTTTTTACAGGTAAGAGATAATATATCAATGGACAAAGGCATTTTCAGCCGATGAAGGCGCAACTTGTTTTGCTTGTTCCTC
>Ga0214542_1009875_pt1 | contig 14419 bp, 7 predicted proteins | sample CNSS1metaG_FD_160096 | JGI IMG/M metagenome (GOLD analysis project Ga0214542, IMG submission 160096) | Root nodule microbial communities from cowpea collected in UCLA plant growth center, Los Angeles, California, USA - CNSS1 | ecosystem: Host-associated > Plants > Roots > Nodule | place: USA...
GATTATAGCACCAGCTCTTCGTCTTCATAGAATAGAATAAGGCATTAGACATGGGCAAGAGCCCTTCTAGCAGCAATCCTTGATTGAAGTGAAGGAAGAAAGCCAAAAGCTCTAGTCCCATCTCTTCAACTCACTACAAACACATTAGCTGAACAAAACATATACTTATGCACTTCATATTTACAAGCAATAAAGTCATAAATTCCTAGGTTTTTTAATGGTCATATTCATATGTATAATGAAGTATATTTCTTGATTGAGCATTCCTATGTCCAAAGTTTTATCTAGATATATTTTTTATCGATTTATGCTTGTTTGAAACATATGTATACTTACTTATCTCTGTTTGTTTCATTATATTTTTGTTATCATCAAAACCTATTCATTCTCAAGCTCGTCTAATGTTATTTCTAACATCTAATGCTAACATATATTTCTTTACTCTTTTTTTTCGGGTTCTTATATTTAGAATATTTCTTTAGAGGAGAATATTTTTGCATTTATCCTTTGGTTGTTGAATTAAAAAGGGCGTGTTCTTATCCTTTTTGTTATCTCAATCCATTTTTACTTTCAATTATATACTTATTCTAGTTTTTCCTTTGAAACTAATACAAAACAAATGGGTTTCTCCATGTTTTCCTTGCTTCTGTCGAATATCCTTCCATTGCCATGGAGTTTCTACTCTCGAACACTTATTAAGTTGATCAAGATCCTCTCCACTTATTAAGGTTTACACCAATCAGTAACAATTGTGATTTGATCCCACCAAATATCATATCTCCTTCAATTACTTCTTGAGTCTCTATTGTGTTTTTTTATATGATCCTTGAGCTCTTATTTCATTTGTTAACGCACATTTCTGATACTTACCCTCTATTGCTTTATATGAATCATGTTACCTAACTTTGAGGATTATTTTATTTTGTTTAGAGCAAATTGTGCCACAAACTCTTGGAGTAATCTGTAACCATTTGAATGATACATTTTACAATGGACTTTGTTACTTGCCCCACTCATCAACATTTGTTTTATGAATATTTTTGGATCATGTGTTCCATTTAGTACCCCTACTTTGGGTGCCGTATAATAAGCCAAAATCAATCCTTTCATCATTCTACTGAAAAAGGTTAGAAATCGCATTGGTTATAAGATTGTCCAACTCGTGATCTTTCACCATCAACCATATGTCATTGGATAGCTTGTTATAATTCTTCATTTGCTCTACGTAACTAGTCTTGGTCATTTTTTACATTTTCATCCCTATATCAAGATACCTCTATATGTTGTCTAAACTTATCCATCATTTGCCTGAGTTGTTGATAATTGGTGCATCCTCCTTTCCATTATGTTGAGATTTAGTTGTTTGATCTCCCCTCATAACTTTGAGAAAGTTTGTGTTATTCAAAAGAAAGAAGTATGGTCACTTAAGTAACCTAATAATTTAGAAAATTTCCCACCAATGTACTTAAGTATGGCAACAATTAATGCAATTGTCTTGAGTTTGATGGAGTAAGACCTATTTACCTATCCCATCAAAGGCGGTTCAATGGTTTGGGAGGACTAAAATAAACTTAAGAATGAGGTCTTTTATTTAAAATTTATTTTTCGAATTTCTTTTGATGCAGAATTATCTATTAATTTGTTGTAATTAATATCATTAAACTTTCACACTATTCTTCAATTTCAACTTGTGTTCATCGCTTATTTCATTAGAGATTTCATCTTCATTATTCACTAAAAGGATAAACTTTAACCTAATTAGTAGTTATATAATTCAATCTAGAAAAAACCTTAAATTCCTTATCAAAATATATGCAGAAAAACACTCAAGACTTATAAATCGAAAACCACCGAAAAACAAAACTGGACAAAAGAAACACATTTCTAATCCTATTACAAATTCAACAAATAGAATACAAACAACATCAACATAAATTGAAAAAAAGACATATTAACCATAATTGAGGATGAAATGATTGGTACACTTGAGATTTAAGGAATGGAATCTGTCAATATTCTCCAAAAAGAATAACTCTAGAATAAAAGAAAACAAGAAGAGACAAGAAGTAGAACTAGTAGATGAAAAGTCATAGAGATAAAGGAAAAAAAATAGAAATCAAAATTGATTATAAAATAATAAAGATAATTAAGCATTCTCTTTTTCCTAAACAAAATTATAATTTATTGAAAAATGGTTTTAACTTATTAAATATCATAATTTAATGAAAAACATTTCTAATCCTAATACAAATTCAATAAATATAATAAAAACAACATCAACATAAATAGAAAGAAAAACATACTACCCAGAAATGAGGATAAATTGATTTGTACACATGAGATTTAATAAATGGAATCTACCCTCTCAAAAGAAGAACTTTAGATCAGAAGAAAGCAATGAGAGGCAAGAAGTGGAATTGGTAGATGAGAATTCATAGAGATAAAGGAAAAAAAAATAGAAATTAAAATTGATTATAAGAGCATAAAGATAACTAATCATTCTCTTTTTCCTATACAAAATTATAATTTATTAAAAAAGCTTTTAACTCATTAAATATAATTTTTAATACGAATAAAAGTTAACACTGATAATAATTTAATTAAATTTTATTCTTAAACATAAACTTATAATTAATTTTATTTTTGTATGTAACCTTTTTTCATATTAATATGACCAATATATAAGCTTTGAATATTAACTTCCTTTCATGTTTTCTTAGCAATAGGGTCTTAGAAAGCGAGGCTTTGATGTCATGTGACCTAACCCTCATCCAAACCTCTCGAGGTCATCCCATGTCCCTATATGTACCAAGTAATTCATGATTGCATTCCACATTTATGTAGTTACAAATCACTAAATAATTAGCATCTTGAATGATATGCAAGTTGAATAAAGTCTTCTACCTATATCTAAATATAACAATTAGGTTCAATCTAACTCTGAGAAATAACTTGGTGTAACTTACCCTTAAAGATATCTGGCATCATATTTCTTCTAAATATGAATATAAGAAAGACATGATGATGGAAAATCAGTTACTCACTCACTTATTGATTATTATTTTTATAGGGCCCACTTATTGATTATTATTTTTATAGTATATAATTTAAAAAGTATGTGCTTGTGTAATTAAATAACTATATATACCTTTTACTGTAATACCTAAAAAAAATAATCTACTATATTATAAACTCATTTGTACCAGCTTATAGTAATGTCAAATACAGCTTAAAGATACAAAAAATATATATAAATACAAATATGTATTATACAAGGATAATTAAAAAAAAAAAAACTATTCTTTTCTAGACATTTTTTTTGTATTTGTTCGTATACATAGTACGATCGTCACAATTCACAAAACAAACAACACATGTAAGAATAAGTTATTGAAACAAATTTTTAACAAAGATATTCCTCAAGAAAAATATTGAATAGATGCTTTCTAAAAGGCTTGTATAAGTATGTCCTACCAAAGACTAGCCCTTGATTCAAACTAGTACCTAGATTCACAAAAGAACTTAAAGTTAATGGAGTAATGTAAGTTCTTACAACTTAGTTCCACACATTTGCACATGCCATAGTATGTAAGAACTTCTCCCTCTACTTCTCACCACTTGATATATTAGTCTATGTGACTTAGATCATTAATGAAGCAATTGGATCTCTATTAGAGCATATGTGCCAATACTTAATACACAATTCAAACAATAATTAAATTATCACCCAGATATGTTATGAAAAATTCATACAAGTATTATTATTCTCAATAATGATTTTCATACAACATAATTCATTTAAATAAAAACTATAACCAATTAAATATACAAACAAATATTCATTTTACTTTTATAATAAACATTCACAAATACAATTCATGCAAGAGACAATAAGAGAAAAGAAAGAAAGAAAAAAAATTCCAAAAGAAAAAATCACTTGAGTGAAATTTAGCTCTCTTGAGTAAAAATTTGGTTGATTAAGTCGCGGTATTTTTGCTTGAACCAAAAAAAAAATCATTCGTTTGAGTGAAAATAGGACTAAGAGTAAGGTTTGAATCTCTGTTCTATTTTCGCTTGAGCGAAAATCCTCTGCTTGAGAAAAAATATTAGAAAAACAACCTCATGTAATAGAATAAAACTAATTTAAAGGTTTATCCAAAACCAATTTACAAATACACCTTTAAAACACATTCAAAATGATTAATACAATCTAAATTTTAATTTAGCATCATCCTTCACTTATTTCAATTCAATCTTAATAATTCAAACTAAATATAAAGGAAAATAATAGGAAACTAACCATACTCATCTAAATCATATTCCCAGCTCAATCTAATAAACCATATACTTTAACATGTATAAACTGAACACTAAATCAACTAGAGTGTTCAATTAGAAACATTCAAAAACAATAAATCATTAACCAAAACTCAAATACTATTCAACTTCAAACATCCAAATAATTTCCAAACAAAACATTATCCATGAATAAAACTTAAGATAATTTGACCATGTCACCTTAATTAATATCTAGATTATCTATCCTAAGGTTACATACAAAATAAAATAAACATAATGAGTTTCTCTTGCATGTAATTCCTTATTGTCAAAAATGTTGTAGTCAAAGAAAGAGCTTGCTTAAAATCTAGGAAACTAGAACAAAATATTCAAATATAACTAAATTTCACTATGAAATAAATAAAAATTTACTCGGTGTGAAGATATGTTTGCTTAGAATTGATCACAATAAGATTTGATCAAATTCACAAAAAAGATAAATTATAAAAGAAAAAAGATTAGAACAAAAAGAAATAGAAAGGAGAAATAAAATAAAATAAGAATTGCAAAGTGCATTAAATTTACACCATCTTAATTTACCACCTAATGTATAAATTTTCAACCTTTAAACCTTTTTTTTATAAATTTTCAACCTTTATTTTTATTTGTATAAATTTTCAGCTACCTTTTAAATTAATCTTATAAACCTTCGCATTTACGCCCACAAGTACTTGGTTTACCCTAAATAAAAACAAATTATGTATTGTTAATTATAATGATACGAATTATCCCCTTAAATCAATGAAAATGTTTTAGCCAAAATATGTATAAAACTAAATATCATTTCACTCTAACAACAAATATAATTTAGGAGAGAGTTAAATATATTTTTATCTCTTCACTTTTACCGAAGATTTGAAATTAGTCCCTCATCAAAATTTTGGACCTATTTACTCTCTCATCTTTAAAAATGCGTGAGTTTAGTCATATTAACCAAATTTTGAAGTGAAAATATATCAAATGGTATAAACAATTCATAAATAACTCAAATGTTATCAAGAAATGCATTTAAAATGTCAAATAAACTTAACAAAATGAAATTAACACATTTCTAAATTAAATGAAATTTGACTAAAATTTGAAAAAAAAAATTATTCTAATTTTTATTTAAAAGTTAAGGACCAAGAGAAAATAATTGATGGTAATAGTTGACCGGTAATAAAATTTCAAAAATGTGTAATCGGTGATTTTTATTTTATAATGATTTGAAATCTTGAAACTAAAAAAAAAAATTATATACGCAGACAAGGTACTTTATAAGTTATGATGGTTAGGCCACCAAAATACCAAACATTGCTTCACCGTCTAATTATAGTCAATATTTAACAACCTTTTTCCCAACCCACAAATAGTATCTTTGACCTATTTCATCAACCCTTTTAAACCCTAATATTTAATTTATTCCCAGTAAATATCTTTCTATTCACAATTATTAATAACTTTCTAAAAGCTCCAATATACAAGATATTAGGAAATATTTGGAGAAATAACTTAGTTAATCATTAATATCAGACATTTCTTTAATTAGGAGGCCAAATAAAGATTTATGTTTAGGATGTGTTTCAGCTTCCCTGCATTTTAAAAAAAGTAAATAAAAAAATAGAAATATTATGTAGCAATTGAATTATGTATAAATAAAAAAAAAATTACCTTTGAAGCAGTCTTCTTAATTCTTTATAGAAGATATGGTCCATAAGTTGTTGAGTTTTAAAGAACTAAAAAATATCATTGAATAATGTTATTTACTTATGAGTCATTAAATGTATATGTAATGATATACAAATATTGAAGAAATAGTAATAACCTCATTGATGCATATATTTTGATAAACACAAAGATTGTTGTTGTAGCGAGTATGGATTGGTAATGATATTTATTCCTGGTAATGGAAAGAAGTTAAATAAAAAAGAATAAAGATTTTGTGTGGTATGATAGAAGAATAATGGAAGAAAGTAAATAATTTTAAATGTACATAATACCTGCATGTCTTTTGAGAAAGTAATTCTCGTTTGATTAAATTTGAAAGTTGTGTTTTATCAGTTATCACAATGGATCCCCAACCAATAGAATAAATTTCCAAATGATGAATCTACAATTGAAGAACAATATATGTAAACATGATGCACAATATAGTTGTACTGATATATGTAAACATGACATATTATAGTTGAAATGAATTAATTTGATTACCTTATTGTCTATTGGCCTAACCAATGAGAGTGAATATTCATCCTTCCAAGTGTTCCATTGGTTTAAAAATTTTGTATTCTACAAAGAAAATGTCAACTATTGCAAGATTGAAAACTAAACTTTTAAAACTACACTTATTGGATATCACCTCTTGTGGTATAAAATTGTGGAAATGACTTACATGTATTTCTTCATTGAGGTGTAAGTTGTCCTTAGTTATTATCGTACCTGCAAGGTATAAAATAAATATGATGAATTTTATTATCGTAGTTGTAAATATAAGTATAATTAGGTAGAATATGAAAATATAGTCATTTTAATGACATAAATGAAGTAAAAAACGAACAATACCTAGTTTTGAGATAACAAAATTTCCTTATAAACAACATTCTTGGTAAAAATGCCTTCTTGTCCTTCAAGGTGTCCTTCTTTAATAAGGATTTTTGTGGAAGTTTGAGAAACACCTCTTGATAAAGCAACATATAATTGACCATGGCTAAAAACATGTCGTGGAAGGTAAATTCCAACGGTAGGTATAGTTTGTCCTTGTGATTTATTTATAGTAATTGCAAAACTCAATCTCACAGGGAATTGTTTCCTAATAAGCACAAAAGGAAGACCTGCACTCTCTGTTGTTTTATGTTTAATTCTTGGTAAGAAAGCTCTTTTTCCTGCATGGTGACCTGTCAATATTTCAACATCCAGCATGTTCATATAGAACCCACGACATAATAATCTTGTCCCATTACATAACCCAGATTTAGGGTCTATGTTTCGCAACAACATTAACGGTGATCCTTTTTTAACCTTTAAGTTATGTGGTGGCAAACCTCCTGGACAAATAGTGTGTAAGTACTCATGTTGGTATAAATGATATGTGTCTCCTTCAACCTCATCAAATGACAACAAATTACGATCTTCTCCTGGAAATAGATCGATAATTATGTCATTAAGTTTTTCTACATCTTCATTTTTTGGAGTTAGTATGGCTCGTTCAGCCATATAAGATGCATCCCATGTATGAAATTGTAACTGAGGAAAAGTTTGGTGTATGAGGTGTTGTATTGAGGTTTCTCCTTCCCATGATATTGCTAGTTGTTGGGGTATTTTAACCATGTCATCAACTTGTGTTGGTTCAATACCATTTCCAATGCGCATGAGATATTCAGCAAAATTGTGATCTTGTAATGATCTCATGTTTTGTTGTAAATGTAATATCTTTGTGTTACTCCATAAATGAGAGTTAATAATACAGGCAGAAATCATTTGTGCTTTTGTACCTTTTTGAACAACTGGCAGTACCTGACGAAAATCACCTCCTAATATGATCACTTTCCCCCCAAATGGAGCATCAGAATCTAGAATGTCCTTTAATGTTCGATCTAGTGCCTCCAAAACATATTTGTTAATCATGGGTGCTTCATCCCAAATAATTGCCTTTGCTATTTTTATTAGTTTTGCAAGATCTGATTGTTTACTTATAGAACAAAACGAACCGGCCTCGACATTGATAGGTATTTTAAATCGAGAATGTGCAGTTCTACCACCCGGTAATAATGTTGCTGCTATACCAGAGGAGGCTGTAGCTAAAATAATTTGACCGTTGCTCCTACAATGTGCAATTAAAGTACGATAAAGAAATGTTTTACCGGTTCCGCCTGGTCCATCCACAAAAAAGACTTGACTTTGATTACGGTTGATTACATCTAAAATGGTATTGAAGGCAATGAGTTGGTCATGATTCAATCTGTGTACATTGTCAACATCTTCATTAGGTATCTGTATTGATAATTCTTCTTGTATAATTCTTGGTACTGAAGTAGTTGCCAATGCATCATAAGATAAAGGTGGCAAATCAAAATCCTTGATTGTTTTACCATGCTGAATTAAAAGGTCATTTAAATCCCTCAATAACATAGGAATCAAGTTCTCATTGACAGAAGTGTTGGTTGAAGTATAATCTTCTAGCATATAGGTGTGGAAGTGATTCCAAAGGCTTCTAACATCAGTTGGTTCACAAAAAAGTAATATGGTCACAAATAGTCTTCGTAAAGCATATGGCATTTGTAAAGTTGATGCTTCAACTAAGCATTCATGAATACTATTGTCACTTTCTAAAAATCCCCATTTCTCAGTCGCCTTTTTGAATGTGTGACAATATGTTTCATTTGGTGATAATAGATATTCCCAACTGGTTGGTCCTCTTATGTGAGAAAGCAAAACCCGCAAGAAGAACTTATCTCCTTCAGAAGGAGATACAGTATACATTCGGCCGATAACTTTCTTGTTTGACCTTCTTGGATACCATTCCTTATGTCTATTATTCCAACAATAATGCTCTGGAATTTCCCGATACAAAAATGTTCTAGATTGGGGATCTCTTTGATTGAGTGCAAAAAATTGTGTGAGCATGGTTTTGGAGTTGTTATCATCATTCAACACGTCATTGATGTTTTGGTGCTTATAAAATCGCACTTGTTGTCGATTTGGTAAATGAATTTGCAATCTTTCAACAGCTGGATTCATTCGATAGATTGTAAATCTGAAGATTTTCCATAAAGCCTCGGGAGCACAAATCCATCTAGCATCGAGATATTGCTGGACTTCATCTATAATTGGTCCTCTATGAATCTCCATTGCTACTCGATCCGGTCCTTTGTAAACATACTTATACAAATATTTAATACTTTTGATGCTGCTGCAGACCTCAACATTTATATGACAGTCGTATTTTAAGAGTAACCAAGGATTATAAGGAACCACCCATCTATTGTCAACAGTCACATTTCTATTTATGGAAATTGGTTCATCAAAACGTCTTCTATATTGTGGATATGAATCATTACCTTGTCGTGTTTCTTCCAAGAAATCCTTGGGAAATCTCTTTTGGCATTGATTGCGCTTCATACATGGTGATCTAGGATTGAGAGTTCCGCAAGGACCATGTATCATGTGTTTCAACACAGCTTCATGCAATTGTGGTTCTTCTGCCTTATTTGGTATTTCTGCCCTCACAATGCTATCATAATCTTGTGGATCACGTAACTTATCATTATTATCTAAGATCAATAGCATATGTACATGCGGCAACCCACGTTTTTGAAATTCAGTAACATACATATAACTATTAACTTTTCCGAGGACTCCTTTATTAACAACATCTTCCTTCAATTGCTCAAATTTTGCTCGAAAGATTCTTGTGAGCAAGTCAGGGCGATCTTGTGGAGTTTGTTGATTTTGTAGTTCAGAAGAAATTTCACTCCAAGATGGATTGTATGTCATTGTAAGGAAAATATCAAGTTTTCTATTGTGAGCAACAATTGCCATACCATCTTGATATCGTTGTGTCAAGTCTCGACGACTACTAGTAAATGACGATGGTAATATTGTCCTCTTTCCAACAGTATCTTCAAAGAAATGCAAAAGTGAATGATAATATATTTATATGTAATAAATGTTGTTTTAAATATATTTACCTGCGTGAGTTTGTCCTTCATGCAAAGCATCCTGCAAACCTTGGTACACTTCAGCACGAATGTTGTTTTGATGATTACGAATCCATCGTAACCTCCCGGTCTCAATCTTTACGTGGTTATCTACAACATATTGTTGTAAAAGTTGTCCCGCTTGTAATATTACAGATTGATCATTTGGACGAATCTACATTAAATAATCATGTGTTTCTAAAAATATGTTACCCTTCTTCATATTACATAATTTGATGAAATAGAGATAATTATTATAGAAGTTACCTGAAGCATGAAACTATAATATTCTCGGCAAGAGATACTTTGGCCATATATTTTTTGTGTTGGTGTCCCAGCCATATGTTCCAAATGGAAATAATAAAAGATATTGTAAAGGGTCATAATATCCTACAATCTCTTGTATGTTTATTAAATTTTCATCATGACCTACAATTTTAATATCTCGGCCACGTGCCATTGATTCTGTGTCTGCAGTAACAATAACAGCTGCTACTTGAGATGCAATTGGAAGATTATACTGTGATTGATTCGAAGGACGTTCTTTAATGAGTAAAGAACATATTTGAATATTTGGTTCTTGAGCAAGTTGTCGAAATACATGCACAAAAGGATTGCACCGGTGTAATATTTGTTGTAATTTATGAACAATAGTTTGATGAAGTTGAGGGTTTTCCAACATCCTATTTTGTAATTCATGTTCAGTGTCGTAAATGTACAACTGCAAAAACCAGGGTCTGGACCCATCATTTGGATAAAATCCTCTTATCCTATGATAGATTGCACCTTGAGCACGAAAACTATATATACCACGACCATTTGCTACTATAGTTTCATCCATATGAACACCAAGAGAAGTGAATGAGAAGACATGATTGTAACTTCTTATATATTGTCTAAAATGTCTACTTTCAGATGTTTGATCTAAAAATATTTGAAGCAGCTCATGTGGAGGAGGAACACGTGGAAGTAAGACTTTGCCACTAGAGCAACACATATTGCATGATTCATGATAAAATAATCGTGCATGACAATATGGATATGTAGTTGGTGTAGGCAATTGAAATTTGAGCATCAGAACCATATTTGAAAAATTTCTAGCACTATTATGTGTTTAGGGGAATCTATGTAGCATATCTACATTATTGTGATAAATTGGAAGAATAATAAATAACGTAGTATTATAAATTGCAAAAGTATTAAAAGTGCATTATTAAAGCACATATATTAATTATGGTAGGAAAAATATACAAATAAGGTTCAATGGTTCCAAAATGAGTATTAACTATTGATGTAAATACTTTACTAACCATGTTGAATGGTACTGACATGTGTATTACTTTGTCCTGTTTCATTATCATTACATCCTTCCAATCTTTGTGCAGGAAAAACATACCCTGTGTGGTGTTAAATCAATGAAAAAAGATGCATAATAAATAACCAATATCACTGTAATAAATAAAGAGCAAATTAAAAACCATGATAGATGGTAAAAAAGTATAATCATATCTTGATACACAAAGAGAAAAGGAAAAAAGGAAGTAACTATGAAAATTAACGACAACTTAAAGGTGTTTTATTATTCAACGCCGTAATAAAATATATCAAAATCATAATTACGCATCCTAGAATAATAAATAAAAAAAGTGAAAATATTTTTTGAAATGGAAAGTAAATAACATGGATTAACTATTGATGAATAAAGTTGACTAACCATGTTCAGTGTCAATAATGTATGTATTACTTGGTCCTACTTCATTATCATTACGTCCTGGAAACCTGTTAGTAATGTACGTATTACTTGGTCCTGTTTCATTATCATTACGTCCTGGAAACCTTTGTGGGGCAAAACCATAACCTAATATTTAAAAAATAAGATGAATTGTATTTGAATAAAATATATACTTTACAGTAAAGAACTAAAAAGAATGTAAGCATACTCGGAAGGATTTTCTCGGCTAATGACATACAATAGTGGTGAGGTGGGTTTAAACCTAAACAAAGAAGTTGTATTCTACTATTTTGTATAGAGTTAGAAATAAATTTTTTGTTTAAGCGTAAGTAAACGTAATTATTTATGAAGTATTTTTAAGATTGTTAGAATACATTATTGTTTATATATGTTTTTTACTATTGTACATAATACAAAGGATATAGTGTACTGACCACAATCTATGTTACTAACAGGTAAAGTACTTGACAATGCTTCATATACATTATATTCTTCAAACATTTGCAGTGCATGAGTAGAACCTGTTATGTGAAAGCATGGAGCATAATAAATATAAATATGTAAATATTTTATAAAATGGTAAGTAAATAACATGGATTAAATATTGATGAATAAAAATGATTAACCATGTTGAGTACGGGTATTTTTGATACCCGTATGTTAACGGGGCGGGTACGGGTATCATAGTATCCGTACCCGTGGATACCCGTACCCGCTAAACTTTAATTCAGAAAAATATCTTCATATATATATATATATATATATATATATATATTAGTAAAAGCATTTTAAGTCTTCATTCAATAATGGTGGTCGGATTCTTATCCCACATCGAAGTAGATTACTTCCAAATACTGTGGAGACATTATGTGTCTCCAAGACTAGTTGTGGACCAATATGGAAGGTAATGAAATTAACACTTTAACTTATATATTTTAATCTTATATATTTTAATCAAGTGATTGTTAGAAATTTTTAATGAACTTCTTATGTTTTCAGGCTCTTCTAGATTAAAATTTGACAATATGAAACTTTATACAATGTTGCAAGATGTGAACATTGATGAAGTTAGTAATTTCTAATATTTCATTAAAAAATAAACTACAATATAAATTATTGGTGATTTTTTATTTGTTTGTTTTTCAAGAATCAATTAGAGAAAATGGGCTTGTTGATCCAAACACTAATTATGGTTAAATATTTGTTGTTTTAAATATTTTTGTAAATACCCGCTGGTACCTGTGGATACCCACGAATATGAAAAAAATATACGGGTACCTGCATAGGATACCCGACAGATATGGGTACGGGTACAGGACGAATATTTATCCAGCGGGTAGGGTACAAGGGAACTACTACCCGTACCCTACCCGCCCCGTTGACATCCCTAGTTGAGAGGGAGTTGGAGTGGAGGCAAGGAGTGGAGCCTTTGGGAACAAGGAACAATCCATTAGGAATTGTGTTTCGAGCAAGGAAACCAGGTAAGGGAAGTTGTCCATACTTGTTTTACTGTCGATTAAACTGTTCTGCATGATTTCATGGTCTGAGTGTTTGATTCCCATTCAATTGATGTTGTTTTTCGTGAGTTCTAGGTTTCTGCCCAGAAACCGCCTAACGGCTATGAGGACCCGCCAGGAGACACAACCATTTCATTCATGGTTTTTTGGGTTTTATGATTAACTGCTTGGTGGCAATGAAGAATTGTAGGGTGACGTGCACTGAAATTGTGTGTTTTTATACATTTTTTGTGTTTTCATGATGTGTTGGGTGTTCTACATTTATGTGAGCTTCATAAAAATGTTTCTTGGCAATGTTGGATGATAATATTTGCTTTTGATGATAATTTGATGAATTGGGGATTGTGCGCAAATAAGGGATCAATATGGGTTTGAGTTTGATTGTGAATTGTAATGTGTAGAAATTGGAAATTGATTGTTGTAAGATTTGGTTAGATGAATAGAAATTTGAATTCATGCTGAATGTGTGATTATTGTGATTGAATTGCAACTAGAGCATTGATTAGGAGTTGAGCATATTACAGTAGGGAAACTTGAAATTCTAGAATCTTGATGCACCGCCTGGCGGTATCTATAAGCCGTCAGGTGATGAAGGGTGGCCAACATTCTGATTTGGGTTAGCTTAGTGGGAAAATGAAATTGGGGGTTACTGAATATGGTTCTGATTCAAGTATTTGCCTGGTTGTATGATGTATATGTGTTCAACTAGTGGTATTGATGCATGAGTTAGATGGTTGATATGCTTGGGTGTGTTAGAAAATGTGTTGTTGTGCCTAAACAAGTAGAAACCTGATTTATTGGTGTGGCGCCTAGCGGCAGGGATGCTCTGCCAAGCGATAAGCCACAAACATAGGTGCCACTAGGTGCGTGGCACTTGGCGGTAAGGAATACTGCCAGACGGTTTGGAGCATGTTTTTGCCTAGTGGTTGTTAGGCAGTGCCAAGTGATAGTGTTTGGGTAGGGGTCCATTGTAGATGGATTTGCATGGATGGTCTGAATGGTTTGGTAAGGGATATGCTGGATGATGAAAGCGTGACCACCTCCTTAGAAGCTCCCTCAAGAAGGATCACTAAAAGCATGTCTAGAGGGGAGTCTTCTATTCCATCACCTTTATCTTTGTTTTGCATTACTTTAGTTTGAATTCCCTAAGTTGGTTT
>Ga0214542_1009876_pt1 | contig 14419 bp, 5 predicted proteins | sample CNSS1metaG_FD_160096 | JGI IMG/M metagenome (GOLD analysis project Ga0214542, IMG submission 160096) | Root nodule microbial communities from cowpea collected in UCLA plant growth center, Los Angeles, California, USA - CNSS1 | ecosystem: Host-associated > Plants > Roots > Nodule | place: USA...
TTTAAGAAATTCAATTTAAATTTCTTTTATTAAAAATGGATTCTGGATTTTAAACTTGATCCAAATATTTGGATTGGATTTAAATCTTGATCCAAATATTTGGATCTGGATTCTAAAAAAATCCAAATTATTTTTGCTAAAAAAATGGATTTGGGTCAAAAATCTAATCCAATTATTTGGATATAAAATGGATGTGGATTGGATCATTAAATATCCAATCCATGCCCACTCCTAGTTAAACACTTGAATTTTTTTTTTGTTTAAGATATATAACGGAGATTAATAATGGTTCGAAGCACAAACACGTCACTCTAATCGGTCCAAACATGTCTCATCTTCATAGTTGACATTTCCTATCAACCAACACTCACACGTATGTAAAATACAATTTCATATTGGATAGACGAAATTAAACATCAACTTTGAGATCAAATATAAAATAAAAGTGAAGATTCAATTTTCTTTTTTGTGTGTTCTTGCCATTCTTTCATTGTAGGAAAAATTATATATTTTCTGTTGTTATGTTATTGATGAGTTTTCCTTCAAATTGTCTTCTTTTTCTTATTTTCTTTTTCAAAAAATTTCAAAACCCCTGTGCTTTATTGAGAAATGGTATTTATATAGTTAGAAAACTTGTCATTTGGTATTCAATTGTACACATCAATTTGGATTCAGGAAATTGAAAGATTGGGAAGCAAACACAAGAAATAGCATTGGAAATTAATACATTTGGGTGAAATTTTAGTGATTTCAAATAATGGATTTTTACAAGTGACATCACATCAACTGTCTCGTCTTGAGGTCGTTTATGACTAATGCTATTAAAAATTTATTCATTTCCTAAAAAAAACATTCCTAATTATGAACTGTAGACGTTTTGTAATTACAATAAAATTACATCTTTTACAAGTACCAACCCGGATACTATGATTTCTAAGATCTTTCCAGTCAAATACGATCCAGTAGTGGATTTTTTTAAAGCTAAGATGGGACATAACCCCATTTACTCGTGGCGCATACGTTCTTCACATGTGGTGTTAAATGAAGGCTATGGATGAAATTGGGGAAGGATCTAAGGATCTAAGGTCACTGTTTGGAGGATTATATTGAATATGAGTGTAAGGTGAAAGTGTTTGTGTGGATATTATGCAGCAAAATTGTACCTACCCGCATGAACCTAAGGGACAAAGGTATTGAGTGCTTCTGCTGCTATATATGTCTTGTCTGTGAATACCATCCATTCTTCTGCTGCACAAAGAGCCAAGAATTCTGCAAAAAGGTTACTATGCAAGATTTTATTATCAAAGCTGTTGATCAACAATAATACATGAAAGATATTACATTTCACGTGCTACACAATCGGAGTCCGACTCATATGTGTGTAATGGTTTTTCTAGTGTTGAAGCCGAGGACCCAAAGAAGCATACTTTATGTTCAATTGGGTTATCCTTTTATTACTGTATATCTAATTTAGCCATGTAATGTTTTTTTTCTTTAAATCACTGTAAGATACATTAATTACTCAGTGCCATTTTTACTTTAAATTTGTTGGTGACTATTGACATTATGACGATGACGTGTTTGAGCAACAGTGTCGGAATTGAACAAGTGGCGTTCCCCAGGAGAAACACAAATTTGAAGGTTCCAAATGATAGTGATGGATGAATGGCAGCAGAAAAGCATAAGCAGAGACGCCACCTGGAGTAATTAGAACAAAAGGAAAAGGCAAAAAGCAAGATGCAAATTAGACAAGTTGTTTATCCATCAAACAATAAAAGGATCACTGGAAAAGAAAAGAACATGAGATTAATCTGATAAGTTGCTGTCAAATTCCTCTTTCCCAGACAAAGATCACCCAATTATAATATTCCATTCCCTGCACCAAACTCTAATTCTTTTACCTTCAAATATTCCTTCCCCAAACATACAAACAAATTTTAGCGACATGTTTTGGTCCGGTTTTGGTCCGGTGAAAAAAAAAGAAAAATCCTTATCAACTCTCATTTATCATCTAAGAAACCCATTAGGCTTATGCCTTCTTCAAATCACTGAAAACAAAATGTCATGATAAGAAATTATATTATTAAATTAAGAAAAGTGACTTACAGCATCCCCACAACCAACTAGGAACATGAGTCATGTACATATATATATATATATACCCTGATTATCTTTATGGGTCACTTTTTTTCTTTTCCTTTTCAATTACTACTAGCCTATCATACCCAATACATGCAAGTCAGACTGTACTCTAAAGAATAAAGATAAATCATTCATACTAATAAGTCCCTCGTCTGCTTCAGAATTTACCCCCCAATTAGCATACTAATTCCTCTGAAAATTCCTCCACCAGAAAGCCGAAGATGGCACACTCAAGCTCCCCAGCCATGTTTCTTATCTGCTCCGCATTTTTCTTCCACCCACCATCCTCCCTACAGAAGTCATCTTCTATCATCATATCAATTGTGTTCGACTCCACTTCTTTCCACAACTCCAACCTCTTGCATATCCTTCTTATCACCATATCCCTATCTTCAAACCCATCAACTGCTCTCTCTTCTTCCATTATCAGATCAGACACCAGCTTCTTAAACTCATCTGGGATGTGCTGTCTGTCATGCACCCTTGATTGCCACACACCTTTCAAAATCACCTCTCTACAGTCATTTCCTTTACGCGATGTTTCCTTATCCTCATTTTCGATAAATGATTCATCCTCCTCCTCATCTTCTTCATCATGCATTATTCTTCTCTCAAGTTCTACCGGATCCAACTCTGCCAGTTTCTCAAATCTACGAAGCTTGTACAGTAACTGCTGCTTGGCTCCTGTAAAATTCAATGCTATATATTATTAGCGGCAAATCTTGAATTAATGAAAGAAAAAGTGTAAGATTATATTTGTGTCTAGCATTATTGGTATGGAAGAATTGTGAAGCTGGGGTACATAAAAATATTATGAAACAAGGTGGGATTTTGATTGCTCATATGTTATCCAACAAATTGAATGCAGTGGTGGGAATTAAGACGTAGCTCCTAACAAGAAAAATAGTGGGTCACATTGAAATTTATAACCAATGGCCTTGTATCTAGATGTGAAGGATCCACAATAAATGGGAAATGCCGTTTGGATGTAGAGCAACTGTGATCTTTCGGATGGAACCCACAAGGATAGCACGGTTCAAGATCAGCACAATCACATCACTACATCAGCAATTAGCCCCTCCTCTTATTGTATTTTGTGACAGACAAGCAACTTTGAAGAAGTGTGTACGATGGTGCGTTGGTGGAAAACGACCACACAACAACAAACACAGAATGGTACAAAAATAAATAAGCAGTGACATACTCTGTACAATCGCATAGCTGCACTCCAAATCAAAACCACCCTCCACTCCTTCGTCACCGTTCCCGTGCCCTTCCTCATCGTCCTCGAACGGTGGGTCTAACACACACACCGGACTGCACTGTTCGTTGTCTTCCTCCTCTTCTTCCCCTGATTCGAACTTCTTCACACTCTCGCCTTCGTTACTTTCTTTCTCCTGTCAACATTATCCACACAAAAATCCATTAGAATATTAACATGATTTTTCGATAGTGGGTTGTTTGGTAAATCACTTTTCAACTGATTTATTTCTCACCCTTTGAAAGAGTCATTTACCAACCCAGTACTAGAAGTAGTGGAAAACATAATTTGTCACTCTTTAAAGAAGCAATTTACCAAACAACCCACCAGAAGAGAGAGAAAAGATTTGCATGGCAGAAACACGATCGAAAAGTACAATTATGAGAAAAATCAGAAAAACAAAACAAAAACACGAAATTGACATATGTAACCCTCCACAGTCCTCACAGGGCTGTTCTCTAACAAATTTCGGAAAGACTGAGGGCCATGATTGCCACCGAAAAGCGACATTCCGGCCAAACTTACAGACCCACGTTCCATTACCGACAAAATCAGAACACCATTCAATTCACGAGTCCTGTTTTTATCCTCGTCAACTCACTCGCCACAGAACAAACCAGGTTCAACATAAAATTAAAAAACAAATTACCGTAAAAGATTAATATAATAAAAACAAGAACAAGAAAGACAAACCTCAGTTGCGTGGCAACTTGGCGAGGTAAGCTCCGGCGTGTGGCGGCCGGAGGAGGGAGAACTGGTTTGAAGAACAAAACGGAACGGACTTTCGCAGAAGCAGGTGGGGTTTTTGTAATTGGTTATGAAGTGAACCTCGTCGGAGTAGCCGCTACTAGATGTTTCCATGTCGAGGGATTTATCCTCATTGGTCTCTGACCAAACAGCACTACTAGTTCTACCATTGTAAGAACACACAAAGCCACCCACTTCACACGCATTCGCATTCACATTCACAGTTTCTTCGTCCTCTTTCTTGTTGGAGCCTTTTTTTCGCCCAACAGAGGAATCCCACTTCAGAATGTCCTTGACCGAGACCTTGACGCTTCCACCACCCTGTATCTCGCGCTTTTTCTGGCTCCGTTGCGTGAGTCTCTTGTAGAGGGAACCCAAGAGGCCGAAGGATTGGGCTTTCGTTTTGGGCCGCGAAGTGGGTGAGGAGTGTTTCTGGATCCTGACAGCGGCTTCGAGAAGCAGAGACGCGGTTCGGGAAGGGATGTGAAGGAAGATAGCGTTGGGGGATTTGCAAGGGCTTTTTGCTGCGGAAGCGAATTCGAATAGTGGAGATTTTCTGAAATCTGGGGTGTCTGTGAGGGAAAAAAGACAAGCACTTTTGCACAAATTCCCCGGGAAGCTTGTGGTTGGATTGGTTGATTTGCGTTTCTTGACTTGCAAAGTGTTGTTCGGGGAAGGCCGTTTCATCTGGCTTCGCCTATCGGAAATGTACTTGTTTAGAAGAAAGGGCTCTTGATCCTCCTGAAGTAGCTCGTGCAACAAGTACTTGTGAGCCATAAGGGAAATGCTATAATGAAGAACCAAACAAATTAAGAAAAGTGAAGCCTGAACTGTGTTCACACAAGAGAAGGGAGTGAAAGTGCAAGAGAGAAAAACGAAAGGAAATAAAAATAAAACAAAAATGGTGTCCCCCGGGGAGAAAGAGAGTGAGAATGAGGAGACTTTGTTCTTGATTCAAATGAAGATGGGTTATAAGATCGAGGCGAGAGAGAGTGATAACTGGTTCGGTCATACACCAATTATTCTTAAATAATGGGATTTTATTTTCCACTCCCAGCGATTTGCGCCGAAAGCACACTTGGCACAAACCATGTTAAAAACCAAACTCTTGTTGCTTCTTGCTCACTGTCATCTTATTAATAAAGATATTTGCGTATGTGTTTAACCAGCGTTGCGCATTTGACTCCCCGGTGACATTTTACCCAGCACAACACATGTACTTTGTCCATATTATGGTTTAATTTTTATCTTGTTTTGAAATTAAAATTTTCTAGTTTACTTACTAACCCAGCCTTCCGTTTCCCATCTCAGCTATGGATGAAAATCACACATCAACGTCATGTTCTATTAATTTCATATGCAAGTAAAGACAAACCATGACTAAGCCCACTACATCACTTCTTAGAACAACAACACCAACATACATACATATTTGAACCGCATGAATCCAATCTATCTATGCTCTTCTCTTTCACTCTTTCTCAAAGACACAAACACCTTTAAAAAAACATAAATCACATCATAGTTATGTTTTTTTTTTAATTTTTCTTAGTTTCTTCTTTATTTTGGTTTTGCTGGAGTTGGTGTGAGAAGAGGCGATGAGAGTATGACTGTTTACATTTTAAAGCGATGGAGTGAGACTAAATGAAAAGTCAGCAATAATTTAAACGTGGCAACATTAAACATTGAGAAATGAGACAAGGAGTTGTGACACATAGAGAAATGAAAACGACAAAAAAGGGTTTGAGGAAGATGCTTGCCTTATTTTGTGTCACATACACACTTCCACACAGCGAATAACCGGATCTGGACCTTCTCACTCCAACTTTTCTTTTCTTTTACCTTTTCCTTTTCTTTTAACACAGAATAAGCAATGCCACCTCTTTTATATATAAATAAAAAGTCAAATTCAATAATAGTTTCTAACACTTGTTTCAATTAACTCAACATTTTTTTATGACAGCCTAGGACAATCTCATAAGAATCACATACACTTGCATAGGCTATTCCAAACTCATGTTCCGATTTGAATTGTTTGTGAAGGTATAAACATAAACATAAACATAGTTGGAGATTGGGTGTGATAATAATGTTTTTTGATTAGGTTGTAAGTTAGAAATGATGGGTAGAGAGTGTACTGCGGATCCTGCACTGCAGTATCTCCTTTTTCCTTTTGTGAAATAAGCCCGTCTGGTCCTTTTCTATTTCCACTAACTTCAACTTTAATTTAAATTTGAAAAAACATGCCCCAGTGGTAAAATTCTCCAAACTTTGAGAATTCTCTACTGTACCACACTTCTATATCTATGTTTTGCACTGTTAAAACAAAAAAATACACAGGGTTTGTCTCGCCTAGGGAGGAGTGACGCGTGCCCCACTCCATTTCATGGTCTCAGAATTTTCGCTCACTTTTTGTGTAAAAGTCTTTTGCCTTCCAACTTTCAAACTCCAGTCTCATTTTTTTGTGTGTAAAGTGCGTTTCTGGGTCACTGCAGATTTTTCACGTACGTTTCTCACCCCACGCTTCCACTAAATCCAAACCAACTCAATTTTACACTTCACACAAAAACCCATATGCATCAATCAAATACCGTCACTATCTCTCTGTAACTATGTGTTTGTTCATCACATAACATTTCTCCTTCTCAACATACAAAAAACCAGATACTAAATGCCACGTCTTTCAGACCATTCAAAATCCAAATACTACAAACAGATATCATCTCTTTCATGCCAATTTACCCACTTCTGTGGAATTAATCAACCTTTTTTCTTTAGTTGGTGGTGTATAAAATTTTGAATAGAGTATGCTAAAAGTCAACAAATTTATTACATATATGCATAGATAGATAGTTTATGATTGGATGGCAGTTATTTTACATTATGGGTGGATAGTTTTTTTTTGGAAAAAAAAAATTGAATTCAAAACTTGTATAGTACCGTTAGTCCTTTTGTTCCCATTTACTAAATGTAGTTATAGCACCATGCATGAAAAACTATAGTCTCCTCTTTTGTTTGTACAGTACGAGGAGGCTTGATTTCCTCGTAAGTCAATTGTTTTTGTTGTTGAAAAGTTTTAATCTCAATACAAACAGAACGTGCACCTTATAACGTGGCTTATATACAGCGAAAGATACAAGAGCATAGATTAACCAAGTAATAACAAATGTTTTGCACGCTCATTTTTCGCTCGAGGCTTCAAAATACCCAGAAGACAGAAGAAGCTCACAAACCCAAATAAAGGTTTAAAATTAAAATTACGAAGTTCGAGCTCATCACTGTAGTCAAAATCTTCCCACAATAACCTCCTATTTTTTTATTTCACACTCACTTCCATATGTCTGGCATAAACCAATTTTAAATATCCATCCACGCAACATGCATAATTACATTTGACATTCATTAATTAACTATTTTTCTCTCTGCACGTTTCCTTATCGTCTCACCTAATGCTAAAGCTAAAATGCAATAAAAAAAAATTGTGATTAGAAGAGATATCTATTAAGGTTAATTAGGTTCGTTGATTAAGTTTCTCACCACTTTCACTCAATTAGTGTAGTAAAAACATTAAAAAGAAATACTAACGGTTTTAATTTTTACATAATGTAACTTATAAATACTTATGAGATAAGATAATCAATAATAGATTTGTATTACAACAGGGAATCTTAGAAACCCAAATTCATGTACATAAGCCACCACTCTTAGTAGTCACTCTAAAAGTTTTTATAATATAATGATATATAAACACTTAAACAAGATAATGTGTAACTTTTTATCTTTCGAAGTATCATATAAAATACAATACTTGACATAAAAAATAAAAAAAAAAACATAATTATAAAAAATTCATAACAAAAGGGTCATTGTGAGAATCTTGGGCCATCTGTCTATCTTTGTTGTTGAAACATGATTTGCTAATTAGAGGGTAATTAATGTAATCCATCCACCTGTAAACGCATGTCAAAGTGTTTTAACACTTATATCAAACTAATCATTATCGGTTTTTTTTTTAATTTAATTTGTTTGTTTTTCTTTAATCCGGAGTAAGGGGAGGAATCCCTTTTCTCTTCCTTCATTCCCTAGCTTTCGTGCTGGAAAGTGGATTAAGATTGAATTTAGAAATATGGCGATCATGGTTACTATACTTGCAACAATCGACTTCATGATCTCCTAAACAAATTGTTGGCAAAAGAATAATAATGCACTCAAGAACAAGTGTTCGTGTAAAGTTTATAAAACATATAGAACATAGCTGCTCCCATTGTGCATTATTTTAGGTAAGGGCACCATAATGATCTTATTATGAAGTTAATAATTATAATTTTATGCAATAATGTTGAACCATGTAGACGAAAAGCCATTAACCTGGAAGGTGAGGAAGGATATATAAATGGTGTAAAAGTTGTAATACGTGTTAACATTGTGATGGTGATGGTGAAAAAGAAGATGCAAATTTAATGAATAAGTGATTGTACATGTTGAAGTTATAATGGAGGAGAAGTCTCGCGCTGAAAGTTTTTGTTGAAGATTCGTTCCTTTTTTCATACAGAGTTGTGTGATGGGTTACCCAACATGGAGAGATAAGGATGGACCTCAACAGTGTTTCAGTGTTTCTTAACTGTTAGAAGTGTAGAAAATTAATAGTATGTCACTTCGCATAGTAACTTCTGTTGCCTTTTATTTTGTATATATGTATAGTGATGACTGAAAAAATGGAGATAAGGTTGGGGATAGATTTGGACCAACACGACTTTTTCATAGACTTGTGTTTGGTGTCAACTTTTTAAATATGAACATGGGGAACAGTATTTAAAATCATTGAGAAAAAGGAATACATTAATTAATCAATTGCTTGTATATATTATTAGGATATATTTTCCACCAAAATTATTCCATTCGAAAAACTCTAACGACAATTAAATTCACATTTTCGATCTTTTTGAAGTAATATCCATGAATTTGTTTCTCATTATCTCTTTCTATCTATATCTTAATCCTAAATTGTTAAAAGTGAGACTTAATCCTAACTCAACTCTTAGTCGATGTGAGATAAATAACATCTTTTTTTCAATAAAATCAATTATAAAATTTTTCCAGATTTCCATTGAATATGTTATCACCCTTTACAAATATTAGAACGATGAGAACACACTCACTGATAGTATAACCACACCAAAAGAATCATACACTTATACAATACTATACACCACTCTCAACCTAAAACCTTAAGGCAATGGGTTTATGGGTCTTTATTCTTATATAATACTCTACTTTTTTATTTCTGGTCAATGTGAGACTTAGACTCACACTTGGATCCCTAACACAAAGTATTTCCAAAATAAAGTTCGTATCTCTTCTTTCAAGAAAGTCTCTAAAATCACAAATAAAAAAGTGGAACACTCTCGTAAATTCAAAGTCTTAAAGCTTTAAATTGAAAATGATATTAATATGTTATATAGATTGATCTGATGTGTTTTACTGTTATATCTTTCCTGTAAAATTCACTAAAATGACCAAACAAGAAGAAATAAATCAAGTGCAAATTATCCCAATATATACAGGGCATACATGAATGTATGCAAATTTAATTGGATGCTGAATTTGATGGTGGAAACTTGCTATAATTCTGTGCTATCAATCTCAGTGATCGAAATAATAAGGAAACATTAAAAAAGTAGGTGTTTTGTTATTCTTTCTGTTGCCACGGATTTGTCTCAATAATTCTCATGCATGCATGAAAATAGGATTTGCCAGTTTCTAAAGTCGAAATGTTATTCCTATCTTGCTGGTTCATTTGTGGATATATTCATATCTGCATTCTACTTTGAATATAATAAGTAATGATGTTTGCTCCTCACACTGTTTATTTCAAAAGACAACTATAATGATGGCAACCACTTACCCTACACTTCCACGTATGTAAAAAAACAACATAAACTCATTAGTTTAATGAATTATTGTCGCCATTTAACATTAGATGGATTAGGTTTCAGATTCCTTTTGGTAAAAGTTGAAAAAGACGGTAGCTCAACTCTGAAGCCAGCAAGAAGATTATTTGCAGCTGCTAAATGATGAAACCTGTGTTCATATATTTCATGCACCAAACTTTTCGAAAAGGAAAGGGTTTCACTTTCACAAAGACAAATTATTGAATTGCATAAAACATCTCTCCTCACTTTTCTACGAAAATTCTTTTGAGTTCAATATACTTTAAAGTATAAAAAAATCATTAAATAATAATTAATTTTAGAAACTAAAATAATTAATCAAAAATATATAATTAATTTATGAATTAGAATTTAAATTTTTGTATCCATTTCTATTTACATTTGTATATTTTTCTATTAAATTTGAAAAAAATATTACATAAATATCAAAGACTGAAATGTAACTCGTTTATAATGTTCTTTTAATTAACATATATAATTAATTTTGAGTGGTTCATGATTAAGAGAATGTATTCAACCATGAAATAACTCTAACCACCGTTGTGTCGTCCGTTTCTCCCAAAGAATCCTTTGTATTTATGAAAGCTACAGAAAACTGATATTATCGTTTAGTTTTGTTTTTCTCTCTTCTTGTCTGTGTGGGATGAAGAAGAAAATGTGAAAAAACTAAAAAAGGTGACATGTGAAAAAACATTATTCTTGAATGGTACTTATTATGTAATATAATATAGTTGGACTCCGAAGGGTACGAAGGATGCATGAGACAGTCGTATAATAATATTGACATAGGTCCCTCCCAGAGCAGACACCAAAATCTTTTCGACTTTTCTAAAATCTTTTACGGACACAGAAAACGTCTTCAAAGCTTTCAATTTGGGAAAACGACGCCCAAAAATCAATTTCCCCTCTCACTCAAAATTTAGGTTCTCTTTATGTGGCCATGGAATTGGTGGGGTTTGATTTTCCCCCATGAATCAAACACAAGATATGGAATATATAGTGTTTTTATTTACATGTGATTAATTAATTAATTAATTTAATTAGAATATATGCATATTTGGTGGTATTATTATGAAGCTAGATCGAGTGAGAGATGGAGCAATGTGAAGAATGGATTTGATTGGAAAGAAGTAATAATGAGGCATGTCGTGTAGGATTTAGGAATGTTCCTCCATGCTGCAATTGGATCCATTACCATTTGCATGTGATTTTCTTTTTTCTACAATATCAATATATATAAAATTTGTTGCATATAATCGAATCCAATGTTCGTCTTTGTTTTCAGAATCATGGTGGAGCTTTCTTTTTGTATGTAGTGTGCATTTGCAAGCTACTCTCCACAACCACCAATTTCTATTATCAAATTCAATTTTCAATTCACCTTTCTTAGACAGTTTAATTCCTTGTCGGGTTCCATGTATCAGTTCATAGCCAATCACTACATGACAAAACACTCAACCTAGTTTTTTTTTTTTCTCTTCGTGCATAATTTAAAATTTAGGGTTTGAATATATTTAAGCTATATTAATAAAACAAAATTTATTTCATGAAAAGTAATTTGTCTAACCTAAGATGTGTATAAAATAGAAAAGGCTGAATCAGAAGTAAAAGCTGCTGAAATTATAAGAAATAGTTAACACCCAAAGAAAAAGGTGGAAAATGGGTTCTTCAGATAACATGATGTAACATTGTTTTGTACTTCTTTTATTAATTTGAAATTATTATAAAAATACAAATTTTTTAATTAAATTTATTAACTAGTTAGAGGTGACATCCTCCCAATTTTACAACTTCTAACAAACTTTAACTGGAAGAAAACTCTGTTTGAGAATGTGATACTTAGACTCTCGTTTTTAATTTAAGAGATATATACAAAAAAAGGAAAATTTTAAATAATGCTAATATGTAATGTGATAAAGAAAGGCAAATAAAAGAAATAAATGTAGTGCGGCTGGGTCTAGCATTAGTTATATTTATAGGGTTTTTTTTTTTTCGAGCACAAGGTATAAGGGATAATTTATTTGCTTTTCTATAATTATAGGGTAATTTATTTTCTTAATATCTATATTCTAACTGGGACAGGATATGACGTCAATTATCATCAATTCACGGTTTATTTGTTGATTAATTGAATCATACTAAATATAATATAATATTGGTTCTATTTATTGTTTTAAGTTTTAGAGGTTTTTAATTACCAGTTTAGAAAACAGCACTATTTCCTATTTACCAATTTTCGTACAAATTGATTTGGCATTTTCGAGCTCAAGATAACAATAGTAACGTATTTATTAATTTTACTTCTACTTTTCGATTAAATTTAATTTAAATTACGGATATACCATTAATGTTTTCGAATTAGAAATGGAAAGTATTATAATAGGAAACTTAAAAACCGTTTTATTAAAAAATATTTTATATAAATAAATTAAAACATATTATTATTACTTAATGATGTGAACTCCATTTGTACAAAAGCTCATTTAGGATCTTTAGGGTTAGAATTTTGTAGAAAATTAGGAAAATTAGTGAAAAAGGTAAATAGGAAAGTGGTTAAAACTTTAGTTTGGATAATAATTTAGAATCGTGGATATCTCGTGATATAAAACTCTAATTGAAGTTATTCTAAAACAACAAGAAAGTTCACGTTTTGAAATTCAGTTTAGGCGTAAGAATCACTAAATTTGAATGAGTAAAATGATATTTATGATCACAAGATGGATCTGGGTAGAATTGTGTTTTCTTTGTGAAAATTGGATGAAGAAAGAATAAGAGGTGAATATAGGTGAAAGAAAAGAATAACTCTTCCAAAAGGAGACAACACACAAAGGATTGGAAAAGTCCTTTGATATAGCTAAGGGTTTTTGAATCACTCAACTTAGGAGAATCACTTTAGGATAAAAGAGAAAGAACTCTAATATTTTTAAATAAAACTCAACGTGTCTTTATTGATAAAATGGTTCAGCTTATACAGAAACTGTAATTACAAAAGACCCATAAATTACAATTACATCTCACTTAAGCTTAAGCTACTAATGATCCTAATACTTAATAGCTGATTATAACTGAAATTGTGACAACCCAGAAGTTACCAACAAACATTCACTTATCCATCTCTTCTCCCGAAGGCTGAAAGCTAAGTTGTCCATTGGACCATTATTACAACTTGAAATAAAATTAAACTAAAGTACATTAATTGATTAAACCAAAGCATAATTTGGTCGCTCAATTTTATAAAAAATTGGACCATAATTTAAACAAACTAACAACTTTAACAAAATTATTGTAAAATAATACATTAGTCCTTCTCCATTTGAGTCATGATACTATTCATATAAATTAATTAGACCAAATTATAAAAAAAGATTGAGTTGATCACGTAGTTAGTTGGAGGGAAAAAAACAAAAGTTAACAATTATACGTCCAAGCAAAAAACAAAACGATAGAAAGTGTAAAAATACTTACTAGAAACAACACTTTTTTTTATCAAAACTTAATTAAAAATACTTAAAATTTAAAAGTTACTTTAAATGTAATTAAACTTTATTATTTATCTGATGTCTTTCTTGGTGGTCATTTTTAAAGTTTTTGGTACAGTAAGTTATCAACCAACATGGATCCACCTTTAAAAAAATGTTGGATCCTCATTTTTTGTTGTAAAGAATGGATCTTCCTCAATGTGTGGACTCTGCACGTTGTTGCTATGCTTTCACGACATTCATCAACTTTTTGTTTTTCAGTTTTTTCTTTACAGCTTTTAATTTTAATATATTCTAATATTATAAATTCAAATACATAATTTAGAAAATAAAATTATTCAAATTCCATTGATCTGGTGTCGTATTTTCTCGAGAAGAACGTGAAAAAGTCCCACATTGGATAGAAAAGACAAAGTTAAACACTATATAAGAATAAAGACTCATAACAACATTGCCTTAAGGTTTTGGTGTAAAAGTGGTGTCTAAGGTCTTATATGTGTAAGACTAATGTCATATAACCATATGCCGACCATAATCTCTCAATGACCATAACTATGCCATGACCATGACCATAACCTATATGAAATATATATAACCTATCAGTGGTATCAGAGCCGATGGTTCGGAGTGACTGACCGCATAACCATAACCAAAGGGGTCACTCATTCTCAGAGCCGATGGTTCGGAGTGACTGACCGCATAACCATAACCGGCCCGTGGATCTCTTTGCTTCGGAACAAAACAATTCGAATTAGGCTCGGTCAACTGGAATGTGTATTATCGATATAGGGGATCTTTCAAGTGAGAAGATCCATCGACCTGAGACGAAGAGAAAGAAA
>Ga0214542_1009882_pt1 | contig 14413 bp, 8 predicted proteins | sample CNSS1metaG_FD_160096 | JGI IMG/M metagenome (GOLD analysis project Ga0214542, IMG submission 160096) | Root nodule microbial communities from cowpea collected in UCLA plant growth center, Los Angeles, California, USA - CNSS1 | ecosystem: Host-associated > Plants > Roots > Nodule | place: USA...
AGATATTGAATTAATTTATAATTTTTTTTAATAAATTAATTATAAATATTTTATATTTTTCTCAAAGAAAGAGTAAAGAAAAAAATTAAGACAAAATAAAATAAATATTTCAATATGAAAGAGAAAGCATAGAACGTAAGACATAAAACACATAAGTCCAATTCTTATCCTAATACCAATATTTTATTTGAGGTATTTTACTCTTTCAATCTACTATAGTTCAATTAACTTAACATAAGACTGAACTATTTTATAGTACAATTTAATTATTATGCCCTAGATACAACACCAATAAGACCTGAGCCCAACCATATAAGGTACCGACATCACTCTCAACCTAAAACCTTGAGACAATAGGTTTATAAGTCTTTATTCTTATATAGTGCTCTACTTTCTTATTTCTGGTCAATATGGGATTTAGACTCACACTTGAATTCCTAACACCTATATCGAAAATCTTCCTGATAGTGGGTCATTTCTAGCCAATATGGAACTTAGACTCACGTTTTGATTCCTAACGATTAGCATACCTGAAACAGTTTAATTCTAACTAATTTCATTCAAAGTGAGTGATGAAGGGGAAAACTGGAGTGTGGGGCAGCGCCAACTCATTTGTCTTGGAAGGGTGCTTCTGAGGAAGAACAGAATTCTTGTTCTGGATGAAGCTACTGCCTCCATTGATTCTGCCACAGATGGTGTTCTGCAACGAATCATCAGACAAGAATTTTCAGAATGCACAGTTATAACTGTGGCTCACAGAGTTCCCACTGTAATAGACAGTGACATGGTCATGCTCCTATCTTATGGTATGTAATGTTACACATTTTGTAATGATACTTCTTTCTTTGTCCCTTTTTCTTCATTTTCATTCTTGTTGCTACAGGGAAAGTGGTGGAGTATGAGAAACCTTCAAAGCTTATGGATACTAACTCTTCCTTCTCTAAGCTGGTAGCTGAATATTGGTCCCACTGCAACGATCGTCCACAAAAGATTAGCATGTATCAATCTCAGCAACGGAGGGAAGCAATATAATGGTATTACCGGATTCTTTACTGATTTTTTAGTATTGTCTTATATTGGACATTAAATATATATTGTAATAGTATTTTAAATATCTTTTTAATAAATTTTAAAATATTAAAATTAATGATAATCAGTGTATTATAAAAGCACGGCAGTAAAACACCACACAAAAAGAACAGAGAATTTAAATTCTAGTTTTTTACTTTATAAAGCACACACAGCGGATCAAAACGAGTCTTTATGATTTAGTTATTATATAGTTATGGTATTCGTACAATGTTAAAAAAGTCTAATAATCTCACGGAGAATTTGTTTTTTATCATTCTTGATCTAAAATAATAAATTATATGTTTTAATAGAATTAATTACATTTTATTTCAGTCTACACTATGATTTAAATAATACAAAAACAAAAGCAAATCAATTATTTTTTCGTAAACTATCGAACATAGTTATAAAATAATTTGTATCAAATTTTAGTAATCATTATTATATAACTTTTTATTTTATTTTGTTTCAATTGCTTCTTTTGTTGAACTTCTCTTTACTATTTTAATTTTGTAGTTCTCAATTGTTTTATTTTATTTTCGTAAAAAATAAGATATATGAAAATTACTTTAATGATGTATAAAAAGAAATTTTTTATTTAACTTAAATTATTGTATTTAAAATATTATGTTACAATAATTTTAATTACATTTTTATTTTTTTATAATATAACGTAAAAATTTGTCTATTTCTCTCTCTCTATATATATATATAGATATATATATAGAGAGAGAGGGGGGATAAAGAAGAAACATGTTAGGGATGGCTTTCGGATCTCTTGCAAGAAACAGGCTTTTCCTTATTTTGTATTTAAATCGTATATTTTAAAATATAAATTTTATATTTTAAATATAAACTTTACATTTTAAATTGCGGGTTTAAAAATACAAAAATAGAATGAATGGTATTATCTCAAAATGTCTCAAAATTAGAATCCAATGATAAAGACAAAATCAACGGTGTACAGGGAAAGTTTGTCCACCTTACATCATTCTAAACAAAGAAATGAAACTTGAATTTCAAACTGTTAAAAGACAAATTTCAATCTCCAAGAAAATGGTGTTCCCGCCACTTCAACAAACACACCATAGTCGAGTGTAACAGAAAACTCAAACATCACAATGGAACCTTCAAAGAGCAACACTAAAACTGAAGAAGACTACGCGCTGAAGGAGAAGAGGGCGCGCCGCGTCAGCTTCGCGGACAACGAAATCACCTCCGTCCACGTATTCCGCCGCGACGACGACGCCTCTTCCGATCCCTCCGATGCTCCTTCCAATCCTTCTTTCCTAAGGTTTTTCGGTGAGCTCGCCTCCCATAGCGACGACGACCAACAACCACAACTCGACAACGAAACCGGAAACTCCTTCCTCCGCTCAATCGACTTCCCCTCCCCCGGTGGCAGCAGCACTGCCAACGACGGCAAGCCCTAACTCTTCATTTTTCTTCGTTGATTCTCTCTCTCTCTCTCTCTCTCTCTCTCACACACACACACACACACACCTCATAGTTTATAAATGTGTTAGTCCTGATCCTCGCAGACGACGATGATTTTCGCGGTCCGGTATCGGCGCGTTTCATCAAACGGGAGCAGTTATTGGACTCTGCCGGTGACTACGATGATGTCACAATGGATTCCACCGCGTTCTCGCTGCATTACCGAAGTATTGCTCGGTCGGATTCTGGCGATATCAATTCTCGTCAGCTTTGCCTCACGTCTTCGAGCTCTCCGAGGAGTTCAATGGACTTCACGGAGGCGAAGAGGCTGTGCGAAGAGGTGCTCGATGCAGAGAGTGCAAGCAGGGACTCGAACGAGATGAGCATAGAGGGGGAGCACCAACGGAGCTATCAATTCGACACAGTCTCTCCTGCGTTTGATGCACCTTTGGCAGAAGAAGCAGTAAAGGGGTCCCCGCAACGCAACTTGGATGGTTCGGTTGCCTCCCCAGTTGCTCGGCTTCACCAAATACATCCTTCTGATTCTTCAACCAAGGTGAAAAGCAACTGCGTTATAAATTTGTCCTTTAATACGAGTAGGTGGTGTAATTTTTGTGTGCTTTTTGCTATATTTATTTGATTCTTTTTTTTTTTTCACCATGATGATACTGGTGTGAAGTATTACTATACTGGTTTCATTGCCAACGAGTCTCTGTTAAAAGACCACCTCTAATAGAGTCTTCCCTTTATGTACATTTGATTTGATTGATTGATAGTATTAAGTTGTGTGTGTGGTTTAATTTTTACAACACTTTTGTGGTTACGGCTGCTATTTTAGGACTGTTAGGTTACAGGCAGGTTTAAGTCATGTTTGTTATTTTCTTTTGCAGGAAATTAAGGAGTTTACTGAAGAGGCAACCGTGGCAGTTTGTAGACAACTGGACTTTGAGAATCGTAATTGGGGAACACCACTAAAGGTAGATGAAGACAGAAGACAGGTGGTGGACTCGAATAAAAGGTCTACAAGAAAGCAATTATCCCTGAGTTCTCTTGATTCACTCAGGCGTACTGGAAATATAACTCCACGCGTGGAGCAATCTGGTTTGCTTGGTCCAGAGATCAGTATTGCATATGATGCAACTCCATCTTATGAACATAGAAGCATTTCAAAGATCAAAACTTTTGAGTCTACTCCTACCATGTTGAATCTAAAAGAAGGAATGAACATATTGAAAGCCAAGTTATCAGAATACTCTCCTGGTTTTTCTCTGTCAAATAAAAAAGCTCTGGAATATAAGCAAGATGAAAGTCGCCAAACTCCCCTTCCACAAGAAAAACTGTTTAGTTTAACTCTAGAGCGTAACAAGCGTAATGATTTGGTTGATAGCAATTATCATGGAATTCGGTCTTTTGAAAATAATTGCAAGTCATGTCAAAATGTAAAGAATTTGGACACCAAACCAGACGAGGAAAACTTAATTTTGATTTCAGCTGATGTTTCTTGCAATGATGAAAGTCTTAAGGCTGTGGAACTGGAAGTTTCTCCCTCGCAGATGCCTTGTTTAACGAAGGTGGTAGATGTGAACCTGGCAGATAGCACGGTTGAGAAAGGGGAAGATGAAATACTGGTACCAAGCCCTCCTATCCCAGAAGTAACTACTCTGTTGCACTCCCTGCAAGACGCTTCCAAGGGTAACTTAGATGGTCATGGTCACGATAACTGCTACCATTCAGTACTCCAAGTAGCTCAGAGCAGTCTTACCAAATCAGGTATTGTCATTTCCTCTGGAAAGAAAAGAAAGGGCGTTGAGGTTCTGGTCAATGGAGACAACATAGATAAAATAGGTAGAATTGACAGAAGTCCAGAGGTTCATACACGTGGGAATGGTGACGTACAGTTAGAGCAAACAGATTCTTTGAGAAGAGAAAGAGAGAAGCTTGGAGATGAGACTTGGAATGATGAGGATCTTGTATGGCTAGTGTTTTATGTTGTATTATATATAATTTCAGCTGTTTAGATTGGCCTCTCAACTTTTCAATTATCTTGCAGATTCTTAAAAATTTCTTAGACGGGACAAATCAGTTGCTACCTCCCTTGGTTGATAAGCTAAATTTGAGATTGGTATGTTCTAATATATGGACTAGAGTTAGGAAATGACAGTGTTAAAAGAATTGTGGATATTGTTGCTTAGTTCTACGTTTTGATTGCTCAAGTGAATTTGCCATAGTTATTTATATAAACAATTCTCGGCCGCCCTCCCTCTCAATTTTTAGATTGGCAAGCTAGAAGATATTTTGATAAATCTGCAGAAAGTTAAGAAGTTGGAGATTCTTTGTTCTGAAATTCAATCTCAGGTGTGTTAGATTAGATAATCAAAATGAATACACCTTTCTCGTTATATTATATATCATTAACAAGCTTATATTTTATAGTAATTAGAAAATAATTACTTCCTTTAAAGACACTGACATTCATTTATGAACATGGTTCTTTTCTCTCCTTTTTCCAGCACACAACTACGGACCCTCTAGCCATTCATAAAGACAAGAGGTATTATCATGCTGTTTGACTAACACTTTGAATGTGAAATAGTCTGTTTGATACGTTTGTGTTATGGAACTGTTTTGGATATAACTGGTGAAGTGAACTTGAAGTAATCCTTTGCAGAATTGTGGAAACAAGAATGTTGCTGTATGATATAGCGTATGAGAAAGCAAAATTACAATTATTGAATGTGAAGCGTGACAAGTTACTGGTATTCAATGTTACATGTTCGTATTTACTATTTAGCAATGTCTGCAGTTGGTGATATGAAATTCCTTGTATGCAGAAAAAGTTACAACAGTTAAGCTCTGGACTTCAAGAGTGTGAAATGATAAAATTAAAGTTCAACATCCCTTCTACATCTAAAAGCGGGACAATGGACACTCAAGCTGATGATGGTCATATTCGTTCAAAATTTAGTTCCAAGGGAAGATGTCAGGTACTATGATGTGTGTATGAAGTATTTATTTAAATTGATCTGGAGGTGGGGACAGGGGACCATAAATTATTGGGTAATGTGATTGTATCAGTGGGTAGTCTGTCCATCGGGAATACATGACAAAAAGTTTGTCTGAAGTAGTTGTGGAGCTGAATTATTTAGACAAAAGTTGATACATACACATATTCAGCTTTCCTAGTTACCAAATTTTCATGATATCTTGAAAAGATTTTTTAACTTCAAATTGAAGTAGACAGCACTTACATATGCATAAGCGCTAACAAGGAATCTCGTTTGGACAAACTTCAGCAATTTAGTACACGATCAATCTGAATCTGTCCCTTACACACTAAAATAATTTATAACCAAATTATTTGTAAACATCTTTCAAGTATAATGATTAATCGTTGATAGCTGAGTAGTATAATTTCTCGTTACAAGAAATTAGATGACCAGAATTTAAAATTACTAAATTATTATCATTATTTATATTCAAATATTGATACTTTAAAGATACAACACTGTCAGTAATCCGAGCCTTAAATAAGAATAATAAATAAATTATATTCTGCTCAATCCTAAGTTTTGTAGGATGCATGATATATTTTACTTTCCATTTATCTCCAGTTCTTGTTCATAGTTTGATGGTGCAACTTGATCATTAAAGGTTCAACCTATTGTGCCATGGCATTTTAATTGGCAGTATTTCATTGTTCATTGCTAGGTTTGTTGTGGAGAAGTTTTGGAAACGAAGCAGGATCTTGAAACCTTGGGTTCAAGAGCGAAAGCCCTAAGTGAACTCTTATATGAACACTGCAAGATGGAAGGGGATCAAAGCTATACCAAGATCATGAAAGCTGTTTCTGATTATTTGCAGAAGAGAATGCCTTGCAAGTCTTTACTCCAGAATATGAAGGTCTTCTGACTTTAAATATGGTTCTTGTACACATACAAGATATATATCGTTTTCTGAATTCTGATAACATTCTCTTGTTTCTACTTTTTTCTCCCAGTTGTGGGAAATTGAAGATTTTGAGCGCACGGATGATTGTTACAGGGTTGGCCTTAATTATTGTGGTTATATAACCCAAAGGTTAGTCAATTGTACTTTGTATCCTTATTTTTGTAATTGGAGCTTAAGTATATCTTTTATGATATGACTAAATATGCCAGTTCCTGCTTATTTTGATGGAATGTAGGTTCACAGCAAATACTGGTCAATCTAACATAATATTATCAAATAGCTTGAATAGTGTGACGATCGAGAAGGTAATTGGTTGACTGTTTATCTGTTTTATTACGAAGTTCAATGTTCATACCATTTTCTTTTCTGTAACGTTTTTTTTTTCAGAACTTCCCAAACTTGGATGCTTTTTCTGCATTTGTGTTTGTCTTAAATCCTCATACAACCAAGAAAGGCAGCGGTTCAAGCAGTATGGCACGAGAAACACAGGTTGATTACTTTATTTCTTATGATAATTTTCCTGTAGTAAGTTAATTTTATTTTTTATTTCATGTTTTCTGTCCTTTTGGAGAGATTGCGTCACTTATTGTTATTAATGAAGCTGATGGTTGTCTACAATTAACATTTTTATTTCGATATCTGGTTCATATGGCCCTGGAAATTTACACTAATGTTGTGGATCAAGTATCCGAATATAGCAAATGATGAATTCTTTTTTCTGACAATTCTCTTGTAATAATACGCAGATAACAAGTTCACTACTAAGTAATTTGCTAGATGTGGTGGAGGAGGTTCAATCAGCTCGGATAGTGCTTAAAAACTTGGTCGAGGCAAAGTTCTATTCTCATTCAGGTAAGCATAGAAATTCTTTACACTTTGAAATACTACTTTCGAATTCTCTTCTCGTTTAAGCCTTGGAAGTTGGATCCTCAATCGTATGCAGAAAATTCTTCCCATATTTGATTGGAAGTTACTTTGCATCTTCACTTTAATTCATCCTGCTTTTGCAGTTCAGCGCCTTGATTTGCAGCTGTCTTTCATTGATTTCTACAGTGGGAGGAAGGTGAAAGTGACCTTTGATATAACATGCTTAAAATGGTATATTTTTCCATCTTTTTTTTTTTTAAATTCCATATCCAATCTTCACCAGAATTTGTGTTCATACTTATACACATGCATATCTAAGCTTAAAAATCATTGTTGTTATTTGCCTAGATATGTTTTAAGATTCCTTTTTTTAGTTCCTGTACTTTTTTAATTTTTTCTTTTGTTGCAATGTTCATCGATACCTGTTTTGGAACCTTTCATAAAGCAATTTTGGTAAAATATCAAATTATTTTTAGTTCCTAAAATATCAGATTAAAAGATCATAAAGTAATTTCAAGTACTTTAAAACATATTTAAACTTTACTATTATTGTTTTGCTACTGAAGTTTATTATGTATTGTGATGATTGGGTACAAAATTCAAATAAGCACACACATGTCTGATTTTAGTATTATTTCTAGTGCATTTTAGTTTTTTTTTCATAGTGTTGTTATCCATACGTGGGATCATCTTGATTTTTGGTTCAATGTGATGTGTTTGTATTTGCAATAATGAAAGACGCTGATTGATTTGAAAAATGATTTGAGCAGTGGGGTCTATCCTGCTGAGGTCCTTCCTTCTCAAATATATGATCCTTCTAGTTCTAGTGGGGAACAAAAGTCTCTGCCATCATCGCTTGTAGATGAGATAAGAACTGCAACCGAGAGTGTGAGAGTTGGGTACTCAAGAATTATTAGGCTTTGTAGATGTATCTCCCAGGCAGTTCATGCTTGCAATAAAAGCAAATGATTATGAATTTTCTCCTTCATTGTTGCCCATTTTAGGTTTACTGTTTATTAGTATCATTTTCTATATCTTTACTGCTGATTGAGACAATTGTTGTATAGAATGTGAAATATTCATGTTATATAATCCAGTGGGTAATGCGAGAGTAATTGAGATAGAAAGTGATCAATTTTGTTAAAGAACTTTAACATATAATATTTTTTTATAAAGAGATGTGCTTTATATCGTGATTGTAGAATTACTTCCCATTATTACTTGTCATTCAAAAATAAACATGTGATACAGTATGAACGATAGAATACAAATATTGTGATTGCGAAAAATCGGGAAAGGAATTGAATCAAATCAATTGAGTTGTCACGAAAATGACTAAACTGAAATCCCTTCCCGAAAGTGGAATACATTTCTGTATGATATGATACGATAGGTTACTCCTTTTTTATCAATAGCTTTATTACAGAGATTACGGGTTAGGTAAACATGAGGTGAATCAGCACTCCAGGGGACCAACCAGTTTCTAATTTGAAAAGTTCATTGCAATCAATAAATATGTTGGTTTAAAATCATCTGATTCTGACCAGTTTTGAGTCACTCATCTGATCCTGACAGTACTTAAAACAGTGTTTTCCTCAAAATCAGAAGTGCCATGATTCTTCTGAGGAGATAATAGTAGTATTCTACTGTGCTTAAATTGAGAATGTTTTGATAGCTGATATGTTGAAACAAGTTCAACAAGAAGCTGTTTAATTTAAAGATATATTTAGTTAAAAAGTTTAATTAAGTGTAAGCTCCAGTTGTTGATGTAGATTAAAGAGGGATCTATTTTGCTGGAATTTTTTCGATGTGTTAATTGAGTATTTTTGCAGTAGTAAACTGTATTTATAGTTTTTTTTTAATATGATTGATTATTAATTGTGTTGCTTAATCATATCCGAGTTGTTGAAATAAGGGAAATGATTTTGTTACCGATTCGATTCCAAATATTTCGGGTAAGTCAAGTACAGAAATTATTGAAGAAATTATAATCTCTTAAACCCAAATAAATTCCATAGAAGTTGTTGTACCTAACACTCATAGTGGATATCTAAACTGAACGCAGCATGATTGCATGCATGCTACATGTATTTCTCACAACACAACTTACCTAAAGTTTTCAAAGAGTCAAAAGACAGAACACATTACTTCTACGGAAGGAGTTCCAGCATTGAAGAGAATGGTTTTAGTACATTTTTTTCATCACACCCTTTGTTTTCCCGTTATAAAAAATTATAATACTTCAAAACATAATAAAGTTATACATATACAAGTGCATTGTTTGTCAAAAAAAAAAAGGGTTAGCAAAAAGACTTGGACACAAACGATGATGACGAAAAAGAATGCAGTATATAAGTTGCTACTTGCTAGTGTTATCTATTATTTGGTTGATAATCTATGTTTATGGTTACAGTGTTTTCATGCTTTCATGCTTTATCTTTTTCTCAAGTGATATCCAACTTGTGTGCATTCCCTAATTAATGGGGATATAAAGCAAGCTAAAGGTTGTTTAGTGCGCATGATATGTTAGAGACACTACTCAAAGAAGGAAAAACATATACACAGGAGCATCTCTATAGCCTTTTTTTTTTCCTTTGATTCACTTGCGTGTGCTATGAAGAACTGACTAAACAAATTCAGCCATTTCTGAGAAAGCAAAGAAGATGACAAATTAACAATGATGATGGAAAAGCCATGGTGCACAGAGAAAAGAAGATTGAGATTGGATTTTATGTTAGGCATTGACCACAATCATCTATCGGTATGTTGTCTCATTTTATGTCCTATAATTGCCCAATTTGTGGTGCTCTTCTGCTTACCATATATATCCATTTTCAATTTATCCTTCACACAATAAAATTTAAACTGTTGTGAAATCTACTTTAAGGCCGTTCAAAATAAAGAAAAAGAAATTAAGATTTTTCTTTACATTTGGGTTTATATCTAATTCAATATCATAAAACAACATCATCTAAGGTGAAATTTATATCCTATTTATATATTATTACGAAAATGTAACACATAAGGTGTTTTGGATATATGTGTTCATATTTTTTAAATTTTAAAAAAATTGAAATAATAATAGAAAGTGTCTTAATATTAGTGTAAAAACTACAAATATGATGAAAAAATTAGAGAAAAGAAAATGAAATTTGTGATAATTTTTTTTTTTTAAATTTAATCTAGTGGTTACTATTAAAAAGTGAGTTAATAATATTATAAAAATAAAATTAGAATTATAAAATATATACACAAAAGAAGAATTATATAAAAAAAGGGTGAATCCTCTTGTATATAGATATAGATAATTTGATTATATTTCTAATTTGTGAATTTTTTATATTCGTGAATATATATATATATATATATATATATATATATATATATATATATATATATAAGTGATCAATTATGAGTAACAAATAAACTTAACTATGATAAACTACTAATATTATTTTAATAATTGGATTTATGTCTAACTTAATTTTAAGATAGAGTTTGTACCTAGATATATAATAGTTTGGCCATATTACTTTAAGTTATTTCTAACCATTTGTTTTAATGTGGAGAAAGTTATTTGTTAATTAAGCATCTCATTCCATATTTTAAACATAAGTGGTGTGCTTGTACTTTTTGTTTTCAATTTTTGGAAGACTATTTTTCAGTAGCACAACTTATTTTATCAGTATATTTCTTTTAAATTGTTTTCAAAATTAATATATCTTTTCCATTTTCTAAAAAAAACATTTGTTAGTTTTTTTTTTCTACTTTCAATTTTCTATAATACATGTTTTTTATGCACCTTTTTTCCTGTTCTTTTACTTTTATAAATGATTTTGAAAACCCAAAGAGCAAAAGGATACTAAGTGTTTTTCCACGTCTAATAATGCGTTCAATTCATACTAAAGTAAACCACGAGAAGAACAACTCAAAACAAATCTTTTAAGTGATAGAACAAATTTTAATCATGTGTGTGCTTTATTTGGTAGACAATAAACAACATAATACAATTTCTAAACCTATATATTTTGAGAAAAGGTTTAATATGAAAAAAAAATATATGCTGTCTGCCGTGAACAGAATCACCAACGTGATGATGGCTATAAGTGTCATCTCCATATGCATGTTAATAATATTTGTCGGGAATAGTTTAAGTATTAGTCAAAGTCTCACGTTAGATTAAAAAAGACAAAGTTAAATATTATAAAAATAAAGATCTATAACACCATTTGTAAGTTTTTTGTGTAAAAGTAGTGTCAAAGATTTTATATGTGTAAAACTAATGTCATATAACCACATGAAACCACAAGCCCTCAATGACTATAATCATATATGAGAAAATATATATACATAAATCCAACAATATTAACAAATGAAATTTAAGTGAACTCAATTTTATAAAATTAAATTACAAAATAGGATGTTAGGATAGCTGTAACTCATATCATGTTAAAAAGTGAATTTTAAGTATAATTCAACCTTACAAAATTAATTTGTAAGATGAGGATTATACCCAGTTATATACTATAAAATCATATTATTTCTAGTCAATATGGAACTTCCAACATAAATCTCTTTCAACTACTGAATTTCCTTTCTATAAATACATTTGAAGAATTCTCATTCTAGGACAAGAAGACAGTCAACAACACGTACTTTAACATGAACCAATGAGGTTTTTCATCTATGCTGCAAGAAAAATATCTGGTTTAAAGGCAAAGGTCAAATTCTTAACTTTTAAGCTAATAATTCAAGCTTTTATTGAATACTGAAAAGGTTATTTGACAATAGTCATGCACCACAATAACTACTTTTGCCCTTTATACTTTTATTCAATAAAATATAGTTTATCATGGTCAAGGACCAAAACACCATCTCATACATTGCCTCAGAATGCAACAACATTACTGAAAATAATGCAGAACTCGACAACACCCTATAATGGTTTATAGGCTCTCATTTTTATTATTTTTTTTCAGAGCTTGAATTCTAAAACACCATGACACCTCTACTAACAAATTAACACTTCAGTAACAACTAAGTGGTCTGAGACACACTAATTTTCATAGATATTATGTGAGTCTAGATTTTCTACTAGTTTTTCTGGTGCTGTCCTCTGTTGTGTCTTTAGAACACACTGATGTTGATACTTTAAAAAACTTTTTAATATATTTTAAAACATTGAAATAAGTGTCCATCAATGTATTTTAAAAACACAACAGAGGACCGGTACAGAAAAAACACAGTAGAGAATCCAACTTCATAGTATCATTGGTGCATATTTTAGCTGTGATCAGTTACTGAGGAACTGAGAGAGCTTTTGGCAGAGGTTGATGAGTGTCAATTGGAATTGGAGGTTGCAGCAACTTGCAATCAAGTGAGATTGTTTGAAGAGTATTATTGTTAATGGTGTTGTTTCCTTCTTCAATAGCTTTGTTGATGAGATTGAGTAGAACATGTTGAAGCTCTTTCCCATCTCTCCAGCCATGCACTTCTGCTTTTATCTGATTGGAATTTTTGGAAACTAAATCACACAGTGGAAAACCTGTTCTTGGCATCAAAAAGTCACTTTCTTTTAGCTTCAGACTTGGGCAAAAATCTCCATTTCCATCTCCAATATAGATCACTTTCTTCTTTCCTGCTTCTGCCATGGAATTTTGGATCCTTTCTATCACCAATCCCTGCATGTGTCATTTCACAACTTTTCAGGAAAAAAAAACAACTTCAAACAAATGAAGTATTTACAGTACAATGATAAATAAGTTTCATTCATAAGGTATTACTCTATGTTCTGCATAATCTTAAAGTAAACAAGTTTTTGTAACTAATTCTTTAAGTATTAAAAATCAAACCATCATGGACTAATCACAGCTAGATAATCTTGTTGGTTTAAAGACTATTATTAAAGATTGATAATGTAATCCTTGATGGATTAAATTGACATTTTCTTTAAAATATTTGAGAACTTTTCAGGAGTTGTCTTATTTTCTGCTGAAAATTTTTATGAGACCTGGTTTTGTCAAACTTTGTCTGGTTCCCTGGACTGTGACATGCATGACAGAGACCAAAAAAGTGGATGATGTAAGTAAGGTCAATAATCACAAAGTGCTAAGATTATGTTGATATAATATTATCAAAGGTGGAATTGACCAAAACTCCCTCCAATGATGTCTGTGTTATTATTATTCATTATCCAAATACTGAATGTGAGAAATAAACTATAAATCAGTAGAATGAATGTGAGAGTTAATTGCATGGCCATAAGTAAATAGATGTTCAGAAATAAGGCAATTGCCTTGCACATGTTTGGAGGACAAAGATTGCATCCATGGCAAGATTTTAGATAATCATGGTATGGACAAATGTTGAGGCTCCCTTCCTTCACATGGCTGGGGTTGCAAATCATCTCTGAGAAACAGTTCCACACTCCATGATGCTGCAGAATTGTCTCAATAAAGAAACTATTTGCATCACTCACAATCTTCAGATCACACCTGAATCCAATTCCATAGGCATTAGTTATGACAGAGTCCAGATTCTCTACTGACTATCTGATGTTGTCTTCTGTTGAACATTAACAATACATATACCGATGTTTATACTTTAAAAAATATTTTTAATATATTTTAAAATATCAAAATCAGTGTTCATCGGTGTATCTTGAAGACGAAGGTACACTAGAGAAATATCACAAAACAAATCTATCAGAGAATCGAGATAATGGTTTTGTAATTGAAAGTAAAAGCAAAACACTGTCTCATTTTACCCAAGGGAATAAGCTGCCTCAATAGCAGGAACAATGCAAGGATGCATTGGTGTCCTCTTCAGAATTTCAACAATGTCTTCAATGGTTTTTCCTTGTGAATGAAGCTCTTTCATCATTCTATCCTGCAAGATTCAGGAAAAACAAAAGTATAACCCAAGCATGAAAAGAAAAAATATTGAAAATTTTATACTACTTGAAAGAAAAAAAAAAAAAAAAAAAAAAAAACAAGAAACAAAATTGGATCGCGGATTTGAATACAATTGAATTGAATTGAGAAAAGATTGAAAGTATGGGAAAGGGTGAAAGTAACTTACACATGAAGGT
>Ga0214542_1009885_pt1 | contig 14408 bp, 12 predicted proteins | sample CNSS1metaG_FD_160096 | JGI IMG/M metagenome (GOLD analysis project Ga0214542, IMG submission 160096) | Root nodule microbial communities from cowpea collected in UCLA plant growth center, Los Angeles, California, USA - CNSS1 | ecosystem: Host-associated > Plants > Roots > Nodule | place: USA...
TTTTATTTTATTATCACTTCCCATAATAATAACCAATAAGTCTCTATATTTATTAAATCACAATTGGGCCCATCATAATATTTCAAATGAGTCACTAATAGAATTAATTCGTCAATTAATTCTAACACTTCTTTGAAAAATTATTGGGTTAAATATGTTTTTTTTCTTGACTTTAAAAGAAAATTGGAATTAGTCTCTTTCTAAAACTTTAGACCAATTTAGACCTCCATCTTTAGAAATGCATAGATTTAGTCCTTTAAACCAAATTTAGTTATGTTTATTTAACATTTCAAACATGTTTTTCAACGAACATTGAAGCCAAAATGTGTCAACCGATATAAACAACTCAAATGCTATCATGAAATACGTTTGAAATAGCTCCGACAGAAATTTGTCTGAATTCAATCGAGTCGGTCACGACCAAAATTTGGTTGAATTCGGCTAAGTCTTCGTCAACCAATATCCGACCAAATTCAGTAGAGTCAACCTAGTACAAATTCGATCGAATTTGATCGAGTCATCCATGACCAAAATGTGGCTGGTCTTCATTGGGTCATACGTAGCTGAATTTGGCCAAGGCGGTCCCGACTCAGTCTGAGGGTCAAGATAAGTCGTATCGGGCTGAAGATCAATCCTGACCAATTTGACTAAAGGTTGGGTCAGACCTATTCTAACTGAAAGTCAAGACGGGCCAACCTAAACCGAAGGTCTAATAATATATTTAAACAAGTATTATTTTTTATGTTTATAAAGAAAGCCCATGGGTTGGCCCTAGCCCACAAGGCTCTGAGGGCTTTTTCAATAGGGCTATTTTTGGCCCTGTGGGGTTTTTTGACCCCAACTCACGTGGGTTAGGGCCAAACCTTGTGGGGTGGCTCAAATTGACACCTCCATTTATTACTTTGTTATTTTTTCTCTTGTTAGACTACGTCTCATGTTGTATCTATTTATGTTTTATATGGAGGTGGTGGTACAATGCTAAATGGGTTTTTAGAACCAAACTATATGTTAAAGGGAAAGTAGAAAGCATAAGTCAAGGCGTGTAGCAAAGGGGTATGTCCAAAGACATGGAACTGACTACACTGAAGTTTTTGCTCTAGTTGCTCGATTGGATACCATTGGATTTATTTTTGCTGGTGGCTGGAAGGTGTTTCAAGTTGATGTTAAAAGTTTCTTTCTTCATGAAGAACTTAAAAAGATGTCTTTATTGTAACGTCCTAGCTGGAAATTACTTATTTAAAATTAAAATAAGAAATATAATAATAAATCGCATTTATTATTAAAGCACTTTCCCAAAACGCGGGAAATTTAAACTTTATTTCAACGCGCCAATTATAAAATCCATACGACGTTCAATTATTACAATTATAAAATGTTTATAATATCTATTACAAAATAGTCCGTAAACATCACTAAGTAAAACTCCCCGGTTCGCCCCACTTTAAGTCTACGCATCCACGTGCTCACCTGCATCAACATCTACTCCATGTAACAAGTTACATGATCATCACCAAATACACACAGATAGGGTGAGCTCAAAAACAATAAAAATTACAACACAAAGTAATAAATCAATTCAAAACCATGACTCATGTTAACACCTCAATCCTCCGTCTTCAACTTCCCAACCTTCCTTTGGACACCTCTTGATTCTACACCCTTTGATGAGTACACTGATCGGCCTTTGCTGCCACGAGTGTCTACTCGCCCCTCCGACTACAGGCCACCACCTAATAGTCCACGCGGGAATAATTTACCACTGCCAAGATCTGTGACACCAAGTGGAGTTCCACAATACGAACCGTAGTTCGTATTTGTCCCAAGACTACCAAACTCATCAGTTACACTGAAGAGGGAAATCTTTTGGAACCCATCTGTACGAGTCACAATCTCGCACACTCCACTGGATTTCCAAAACCACTAGGCTATAACCTCAAGTGCCCACGTGTTACCCCAATACAAGTTGCACTCGTAACTGGGCCTCCAACAAAGTAGAACATCATGACCTCCATCCAAAGTTGTGTAGAAATCCTCTTCGCGTTCCAACTCTACACCCAAAACCGTCTGGTGCACCACTCGCATCGCTAGGTGGAACTTGGTTACAGACCATTTGGCAGGCTTCCCTCACCACCAGGCGCCAAGCACCTTCCAATATTTCTGGTAACAGCTTTCACTTGGTGGGCCTTCCCTACCGCCAGGCGTCAGGCGCGTCTAATGGCCACTACCACTGTTTTTGTTCTCTATCATTTGGCGGCTCGTCTCACGCCGCTAGGCGCCATACCAGTAGCACAATGCTACTGGTTGCTATCACTTTTGAAAAGGTTCCAATGAACCCACAAACATACAACACACAGGAATATTCAGTCAATGATTATCCAGTCATAATCCTTATGACTGGATCACTATGCACACATTTAATCATGCCATTCAATCAATTATTATTATGTAAACCATAATCTCCTTCATTTACTAATTGAAACATGCCACATTCCACTCAACTCAATGAACCCACAAACATACAACACATAGGAATATTCAGTCAACGATTATCCAGTCATAATCCCTATGATTGGATCACTATGCACACATTTAATCATGCCATTCAATCAATTATTATTATGCATACCATACTCTCCTTCATTTACTAATTGAAACATGCCACATTCCACTCAACTTAACATCACAATTGATACATCCACAACAGTCCCAACAAAAAAATAAACAACATTACAGCCAAAGCCAAACATTCATTTTACATGCATCTCATCTCAATTATTATCTATTCACTGTAACGTGCCTACTGGAAATTACTTAATTAAAATAAATCAATAATGGTTAAAAATCAAACGTCGTAATTTTATTTTTCCCAAATGTAGGAAAATTTGAAAATTATTTATCGCGCTTAAAATTAAATAAACCAGTCATAAATTGTATTACAAGTTCCAATAAACTACCAGTCTAAAACGAAACATAATTAAAATCTCCACTCAAGAGTCCCAAGCTAGCCCTCTCTCCGTCATTGTGCATCAACAGCATCACCTGGAATATCATATATTCCTGTGCGATAAGTCACACGATCATCGCCAAACAGAAAGGGTGAGCTCATAAATAATTAACACATAAGTTAATAATAACAAAATACACCCAACTATTTTGTTCTAGTTAGTTCTTGGTCAAGACCTTAATACCCCTAGGCTTTTCAACTTTCAATTCACATGAATAATTGACCATGGACTTAGGATATATGATGCTCCCACGAACCTGCCCGCTCGTGGTTCTGCCTCTACAAACTTCCCCGCTCGTAGTCCTGCCTCTACGAACCTCCTCGCTCGTATCCCCACACGAGAGTATTAGGATATGAACCTCCCCGCTCATATCATCACGTGTACACCACAATCCATGAACCTACCAGCTCATGGCACAACATCTCTTGATCCAAGTCTCAAATCACAACATGATAACGAATAGAAAAAAAGTTCTTGGCTGCAGCATTATTGCCTAACGTTGCCTAAGCGCCGCCAAGCGAAAATCCTGCGCAAACCGCCTGGTGGGACACCATCATCGCCAGGTGCCAGGCTGCTTCCAGACCCACTGTCTTAGGGTCTATCGCCTGGCAGATTACACATCGCTGCCAGGCGCCACACGTTGCAGGGACACCACTACTAGTATCGCCTGGTAGACACTCATAGGCCGCCAGGCGCTACACCAGTAGCACCCAAATAGATTATCCTATATTCTCAAAATACCTCCTAAGGTACTAACATACTCTCATTTCTCAATGTCAAATTCTTGGTAACCTACCACCCTCATATGAAAATGTACTAATAAAAACTTTTAATTTAATTTAAATTACATAATTCAAACTATCACTTTGTCAAAAACTTCAAATAACATTTGCGATCAAAAGAAAATTACATACTTTTTAGTATCTGATTTAAAACAACTAAATATATTATAAAAGCTCCCGAGTCCACTCCAGCCTCTCGTCAATCTACTTCATGCCAAGATTATCTGCAATATCATCTGCTCCCATATAACACACACGTTATACGATTATCGCACATACAACAAACACACAAACAAACAAATAGGGGTAAGTTAATCATAAATAATGATATATTTAAAAGAAATTTGTAAATAAAACATGTCCAATAATACTCCACATCGCATTCAAGTAATACTTAAGCATTATGATCACAATCAATCCTTGGTTTGAACACACAAACACCAAAATCCAAACAATCATACCAAACCAAACATAGCATCACTTTCATCTAAAATCTTCAAACATAGTGATCATAATCAAGCTTTGGTTTTCCGCGGCCTCTCACCCCACAACAACATCTAGTTTCCTAGAACAAATGGTTCGATATGTCTCATTATCGCAGCCAGACTGTCTCCCTTATTTCTCAAGGAATTATGAGTAAAAATGTCGATGCATTGCACACCGGACACTATGCTCGCAACGAGCCAAAATAAGGTGAAACATCTTTCCCCTCCCCACTGCTTCACATAGGCGATAGGGTACAACACTCGAACCAATCCTCTACCACTGCTTCACACAGGCGAAGAGGACCATTTTCCACTGCTTCACACAGGCGAAGAGGACCATTTTCCACTGCTTCACACAGGTGAAAGAGTCTTCACTGGGTTCGTAAGTACGGAAAACCTCACACAATATTTAATTCCACCAAGAGCTTTCAGGCAAGGTAAAACACTCTCAATATAAAACCCATGAGAATTACATATTGCCAACAAAATATACACCATCACATGATGCATGGGAATAAACCATAACATAAACGTATCAACGTATCAAATAATACATTCATACAATGAACCCAACGAGTTAAATTCATTCAAAAATAGTATAAAATCACACTCAAGTAATTATCCTCAAACCACCACTTAAACTACATAACCATGCAACCCATGAAAACCAAGAAAACCACCAATCACAAAACCCATTTATTCACGTCACTCTCCCATTGTGAATCACATCCTTGCACACCTTCATGCCTAAACATCCTCACTTACATCTCTCTCTCTTGGAAAATAACTAATTCTTATAATTTTTATCCAATCCAACTTAACAACACATTATGCAAATGATTTGGGATTTTAGAAATCAAACTGCAGCTTGTATAAAACTCCAAAAATTATGTATTTATATTCAAATTAAAGATTATTGAATCAAGAATCAAATGCAACAATAACCAACTTAATTGAATAACTATAGATAAAGTTTGCACCAAACAAGCAATAAAGGTCAATGTTGTCAACAACCAAACTACAAGGACCTTGCGATATAAACTTCTCTCACTACAGAGCTCCTATTCAAGATCCGACCGGTCCAAGTTAAGAACTATGTGTTAAGGATCAGTTGTTAAAATTTCAACTCAATCCAACGGTTAACGAAGTAGTAACCTTCATTTTACGAAAAGTGTGCAGTGTAACCTTCAAACCCATGTACCCACACACACAAATTCAGAGTGCTAGCCACTGAACTAGACAAATTCTTGTGAAATAAAATGCACCAATTGTGTATATACACTTATTTTCCATATTTAATATTTCCATAAAATAATTAAAATAAATAAACAACACTTAACTTAAATAAATCAATTAATTATTTCATCATATATCAAAATTAAATAAAATACTTAATTTAAATAAATTCACAATCTCAAACAAGCCATCAATTTTTCCATGTGTCTTCCTTTAATTCTAATTTTTCTCAAGTCTTACACCATCCTATTCCATTCATTGGCTTTGTCACAATAAACTTTCATGTCCATTTACTCCAATACTACAAGTATATTCCATTCCAATTCAACTCTTAAAACCTCAATCCTAGCCACCCAATTAAATTCCAAGAATCTCACTATCCGCTATTTCGCAAAATTGCCAGCATTGTAATTCCTCATTGCCATCGCCTAGCGGCCAATAAGATACCGCCAAGCGGCACATCAGTGCTTAGGGAAAAACTCATGTTTCCTACACCTGCAACCCTATAGTCTAACCTTCACTCCAGTCATCTCCACACACATCGGTATTTCTCAATTTCCTCATATGTACACAATCCTTATCATCAAAATTCCCAATCTCATCGTAATTTATACATATTTCCAAAAATTTAGATTCATTCACAACTGTAACATGAACTCTTTCATGTTTACAAACCCCAATATAACCACAAGCACCTCAATAATAGAAAGATTATAACATTACGCAATCACACAGGCATAAAAGTTTGACTGGAAGATCAAAACATCATGAAATCCACAAAATACAGCAAAACGGTGATAAACAACACGCATCGCCTCGCTATTCCATCTCGCCGCCAGGCGATTCATGACAGAACCTAGAAAACTAGGTCAAAGGATGCGTCACCTGAATAGCAAATGTCCATAAACTTACGAAAATAGTGAGAACAGAGGGAATTTCATGCAATTATAGTCACAACAAGACAACATACATTATATACGAATAAAAGCACACGAAAACAGCTCCCCTTACCTGGATAATTCTTGCTCAACTTGAAAGAATTAGGACTTCTTTTATGCCACCACTAGTCCAACCCTTGTCTCCTCTCCAATGCATTTGATGTTCTGGATTTTCACTCAAAACAACCATCAAAATTCCCTTTCCCCACTGCCAATTCGTTTGCCCTTTGCTCCTTCACGTTCTTTCTCTTTCTTCTCCAAAAACCCACCTTAATTAGACTATTAACTAAGCCTTAATTCTTGTTAATGATAGAAAAACGAAAATGGCTTTGAATTGGGTGTTAATGGCCATTCAAAAACCATTATTGGCTACCTTCCCAGCCCACTAGGCTGCCCTTCTTGTAGCTAGGGTTTCTTTGCCCTTTCATATTCATGCCAAAAGAAATTTTGGCAAAAAGAAAGTTTAATTCATCCTTAGCAAGGTTTGAACACAGCACCACTTAATTACAATGTCAATGCACAACCAATTCATGTTTCGGGATAATTCCTACACCTTTAGGAATTTAATATCACACACCAAGATAAAATATATTACTAAAACAACAAGCATTTAATTTAACACACAATTTGGCATACACAGGACTTGAATCCAAGTCCTCTTAACACAATAAAGTACTCTCAACCATTTGAGCTACTATTCTTCCATGTTATAAAAATTAGTAATTAATGTCATAAAGACTTCCATTACCCGCATTTATTAAATAATTATTTAATTAATTATTTAAAATCCTCGGGTCTTACATCACAATGCACACATTTAATCATGCCACTCAATAAATTATTATTATGCATACCATACTCTCCTTCATTTACTAATTGAAACATGACACATTCCACTCAACTCAACATCATAATTGATACATCCACAACAGTCCCAACAGAAAAATAAATAACATTACAGCCAAAGCCAAACATTCATTTTACATGCATCTCATCTCAATTACTGTATATTCACACCTATGATTAATTATCCTTCATGTAAAGTTTCCTTCCCACACTTTATGTTCAATTATGTAAAAACTTGCCCTAAATTTCCAGATATCCACATACATAGCACAACGCGAACAGAAACAACAGAGTTGCCTACAACTGATGTGTCGCTTGTCGGCAGTTCATGAGCCGCCAGGCGGTGCATGCAAATTTGGGTTCTACCCAGATTTTTCCTACACTAGTTCGAACCCTAAAACCCAACCTTAATTTCTATCATGCCTTTTAGCCCTCTTTAGAGTTCAATTAAACTTATATAATTTGTGCTTACTCAAATTAATATCATTCTCATGAAACCACACCCTACCATACCATAAAATCACCACTATTATACCCAATCCCAACATGAACCCCAATCCCAAACTCATGCGAAAATACATATCATATCAATGAGAATTTTACTTACAGGCAATTATCCATATTCAAATTCACACATGCAAACATAATGAATCAACTCAAGCATCTCAAATATAGCAAAAATCACCACAAACCGAAAACTACGAAAAATAGTACGCGTCGCCTGGCTAGTCACACGTAGCCGCCAAGCGCTTCATAGGAAAACCTAGAAAACTGGGTTCAGACACATGTGTCGCCTGGCGGCAGTTCATGTGCCGCCAAGAGGTTTATGAAAAAATCCAGAAACGCGAATAGAATTCGAGCATGGCAGAGACATAACTTAAACAGTAGGTGGAACTCCCCTAACCTGGATTCTTTGCTTAACTTGATAAATCCTTGAGTTGTCCCTTGATCAACACTAGCTTTCTTTGCTCTTCTCCAATTCCACTCTTCCTCTCACTCACAACTAAGTTGTTAATCTGAATTTTTTCTCTCCTCACAGCGTGCACACCAATGATAGACTCCAAAAATCCTTTCTTTCACCCTTAATTGGTCTCTTAATCATGCCTTAATTAGGGTTAATGGCCATAAAACGAAAAATGAGTATTTACTGAGCATAATGATCATTTAATGGATGTTTTGATACATTTTTCCAGCCATCATAGCAGCCCTCTGACGACTAGGGTTTGTCTGACCCTTCACCTTCTTGCCCAAATAGAATTTTGGCAAAAAGAAGTTTAATTTTGTGCCTATATATTAAGGTTCAAACACACAACCATGCTATTACAGCTTTAATGCACAACCATCAAGCTTCATTATGCTCAAATATATTATAAAATAACACACCAAAAAGAGACATATACATGGCATACATAGGACTTGAACCCAAGTACTCTCAACCATTTGAGCTAGTACTTTTCCACATCATACAAGTTAGCATTAAATGTCATAAAGGCTCCCACTACCCGCATTTATTAAATAATTATTTAATTTTCATCGGGTCTTATATTTATCCTACAGCATGAAGACAAGATTTAGGAATAATGAGTCACATTCTTGGCAATGAAGTTAAGCAAGATTCGACTAGAATCTTTGTTTGTCAAAAGGATATGCACATGAAGTATTATCTCGTTTTGAAATTCAGGACAACAATGTCGTTAAGAATTCAATGGTGTCAAGGACTCGACTATAAAAGAATAGAGGGAACAAAGTGTTGAAGAAACTTTGTTTAAAAACTAGTAAAAAGTATGATTTCTTTAACTGCTACCAGACCTGTTCTGATTTATTTAAGGATAAGACTAAAGTTGAAATTTTGTGTGATAACAATTGTACAATACATCTGTCCACCTAGTGTTTCATGGGAAAAGAAAAACACATTGATGTAATATTTCATTTTCTTCGAGACTTGGTGAATGATGGATAAGTCAAGTTATGTTTTTGCAACTCTTAGGATCATATAACAGACATTATGACAACACCCTTAAGGTTGTGTTCCTTTGTGTGAAGATGGATTTGTGTGGATTTGAATGGATGAACATGTTTGTTGTTTGGAGTGGATTTAGAGGGTAAAGTGAGTGGATTTGGAGATAAATTTTATGAAGATTAGTGAAAGAATTTGATTGATGTAATAGATAAAAAAACTGTGAAAATAGATAGAATTTCAAAGTTACCAAAATACCCTTGATGGAAAAAGAGAATGATTTGGTAAGATGTTATAAAAATAATTAAGATTAAATAATACGAATTTAAAAAGGAATAATTAAAAATTAAATAAAATGTTAAAATAAATAAATATAATTTTGTATGAATGGGAAAAAACATTTAAAAAATCACTACTCACACACACAACACCGGATACGAAACCGATGTCACTCTCGCACTGCACCAACATCGATTACGTAACCGGTACCACACACACATAATCGCACTGGTTATGTAACCGGTGCACAAACACTAACAAAGCACCATTGTGCTCTCACTCACACACCACCCACACACCACCCACACACCCCCTCCCCCCACACACCCCACACCGGTGTGCTCTCACTCTCACTCTCACTCATTCTTCCCTCTCACGTGTAGGGTTAATTTGGTAAAATGTACAATATTACTCTTAAATCGTTGCTTAGCAAGGATGAGATATGGAAGCCATCCCGCAAATCCGTGCTTCCAAATCACTTCACATCGTCTAAAAAGAACAAGTGACTGTCCACAAATTCGTCGCTGGATATGACTCCAAATAGTGCCATCCATGCAAGCAACACCGCATAAAGTTGAACTAGTTTAATAGGCTCCGGACATTGATTGGAATAATTAGTATAGATGCATTAATTTAAGGGAGGGATTGAGTTTTTGCCAGTTTGTTATTTATTATTCTGTTTGTTAAATATTCGTTAGAACTGGTGGAGAAGTTGCTCCAAATATAATTGATATTGTAACAATTTGTTAGAAAAAAAAATTGACGAAAGAATTTTTAATTTATGCTGTTAAATATACTTTAAAACTAAATTAAATGATGAATAATTTTTTTTTTTAAATGCTAAGAGGTAATGAATGTTTAAAGGAGTTTTGGAAGAATGACTCCACTAAATATATCCTTATATAAAAGTTACATGTCTATATCAAACAAATGAAACTAAACATTTAAAAAGAACGTGAAAGAAGACTACCAATTTCAAAGTCTCTCCCATGTTTATTTCGGAACTAATTTGACTATGCACAAAGTCAGAAAACGAGACTTTTCTTTGGTTTATTTCGATTATAGAATTACAATGGAAATTGCCAGGGACGACAATGTTTCGCATCCAGAGACAGATTGCATGCATTTTCAGCTATATTGTGAGCATTCATCCATTCATTTATAGATCTTATTGTTATGACAAGATGAAAAGAAAAAAGAGATTTAGAGAAAAAAACCACACACAAGTGGTCGTTAACGTGAACTACGTCCACGGATGATCGGAGTGTTTTTTATTTCTAAATAATAATAGACATACATGATATATAATTTCTTCTAGGTATATAATTTCTTTTCAAGTTGTAAAACGAATACCATAAAATAGCAAACATGTCTTCTAGGTATATACTTTTGTACGTTCCTTTTAATCCTGTAGAGGTTCATTGGAATCAAGCAGAAAAAGCACTGCACGGACATCGCTGACTATATATTCATTACAAAATAGAAGTGGAACAAGTCAAAGCGGAAAAGGGTATTTGTTCATGCAGAACAATAATAGATCATTATGAGAGACAAATATTGCCTTACTAATCATTGAATCTCCCAGATAGATACTCTGCGGTCTTCCAAGGCATGTCTTCCTATCTAGTTGCCGGCTGGGACATGTGAGAGGGTACATGTAGAGGAGACTTCAACAATCAAGTCAACGAGAACTCTCAAATCAAATCTCAAATTTCAGTATTAATGAATTGTATACCATTAATTATTGAGTTCTACCTAAATATAGAGTATTAATCATAGCTTACCTGGCTTACGGCTGAGCTTTTTTGGGCTCGATGGGCTTCATTTGGGTTTGTATGGGCCTAATCAGGACTCAAATACCATGCTTATAACTTGATCTTGGGAGTAGGCGGCCTTTACTCATATGTGATATGCTTAAAGTAGGTGACTCTAATCGTTATGTATTCAAAATAGGACTATAGATTGATGACTAGGATCGGATATCTATTTACACCGACTATGCGTTGATTTTTGGTATATAATTGATTAGTGATATAACTTAATTTAGGACTATAAGTTAGCCACTGGACCAGATATTTAATATTGCCGGTCTTAGTCCGCAGTATAGTACAGTATTATTTTTACGTTTTCAGTTTTCTTCATCAACTTTCCTTCTTCTCTCTTCAACGTCTCAACATTTCGCCTTGTGTTAACTTGAATAACATTTTAGCCTATGCTTGGAAAGATTGGGCCTAACAAGCATAACCTTTCTTATTTTTCACTTATGGTATTTAGACCGTATTTGTTTAGTTTTAAAGGTATTAATTACATTCAACGTTTAAGTGTTTATATACTAAATTATAAGGCTTTCAAAGTAAGTAATAAAAGATTAAACTTTGCATGCACGAAATTCCATTTAATGAATGGAACTGATATAATAATAACGAATATTGGTTACATAATTTGTTAATAATTACTTAATTATTTATAAAAATATTATTTGTTAACTTACATATTATTCTTACTATATATTTTTATAAAATATTATTAATTGAATGTATATTAAAAAGTTAATAAACTTCTTTTATATGTTTGTTGCTGTCAAAAATTTTCTATTATATATATATATATATATATATATATATATATATATATATATATATATATATATATATATATATATATATATATAATTAACCTTATCCATGCATTATGAATGATGGTACTTGCGCAACTTCACATCACATCTTAATTTACCAAAGCAATCACCAACATAACCTCTGTTCTGTATCACTATCCAGAAAAATTATATCTTCGTGCCTCGTTCGACCAATGTATACAAAGTATTACTGATACAAGGAACGAGGAAAGAACAAAAACACCATCTCGTAGGCCAGGGTATAGTGAATTTTCAAGTTATATTTTTTGTTGTATTTGATTTCATTTTTCTTTCACTAGTGGGAATAAACTTAAATGTATTAGTTGTTGTAAATAATTAACATATTAGTCATTGTGGGTAGTTAATATATTAGTCGTTGGAGTCTTTGTAGTTAATAAATTAGCTTTTCTTGTATGTTTTGACTACAACATGATCAAGAATATGAGAGTCTATGAGGGGTAATCATGAATTGGATTCTTAAAGATCCAATCCAAATCCATTTTAGATCCAAATAATATGATTAGATTTCGGAATAAAATCCAATTTTTTCTACAAAGCTAGTTTGGATTTTCCTAAAATCTAGATCCACATATTTGGATCAAGATCAAAATTCAGATCCAAATATTTGGATCAAGTTAAAAATCCAAAATCCATTTTTTATATAAAGAAAAATTAAATTGAATTTTCTAAAACTTGTGTAATCGGGTCTGACTCGACCAAATACAATTGATTTTCGCTCGGGGTCGACTCGATCAAATTTCAGTTGGGACAAACTCACTTGAATAGTGTTGAATTTTGCTCGTATGTCTTTTGGAGAGTAGTGGGAAGGGTATCTCTACATAGTTGTATCGAAGGTTAACTTTGTTGGGGAAGTTTTGGAGGAAAATGATGGGAAGTGGTATTTATGTACTTAGTTGGGGAAGCTCTCGGGGAGAGTGGTAGAAACTTGCACCTGGGTTTTTCGCTCATAAGGCTCTTAGAGAGTAGGAGAAGTGGACCCTATCTGTAAGGCTTGTGAGAAGCAAGAAGGGTAGTTGTCCTAGTGGTGAGCAGTTGTTGGTAACTTGCATGTGAGAGTTACAATGGAAACCTGATTCCTGACGTTGAGAGCAGTAGTTGGTTTTCTATTGTTATGATAATGTGCGAAGATGAGCTTGTTAGCCAATGGTTAGAGAGATTGCGAAAGGTGGTGCTTGATGATATAAATTGTATTAATTTATTCAAACTAAAACCCTAATAGTATAAAAAAATAAACAATTTATAAAAGTTGGAAATTTTATTTAATGTTAGAGTATGTGATGGTTTATAGTGTTGTAGTAGTTTAGTATATGCAATTTTAAATTGATTTGTGGTGATTGAAAGTTGATGGCATGTATTGGTTGTTGAAATTGCGAATGTGTGTGTTGACTTAGAGAAAGGTCATGCACTTTGTTAGTCTTTAGTAGTGAGCTTGAGTTTTGACTCCGTCCATAAGTCTCTTTAGGAAAGTAGTGAGTAGTGGTCTTTGCTAATATGTCTCTTGAAGAGCAGTAGGAAGCATAACTCTACATAGTTGTATCGAAGGTGAACTTTGTTAGGGAAGTTTTGGAGGAGAGTGACGGGAAGTGGTATTTATGTATATCGCTAGGTAAGCTCTTGAGGAGAGTGATGGAAACTTGCACCTTTGTATTTTGCCCATAAGACTCTTGGGGAGTAGGGGAAGTGAACCCTGTCCATGAGGGTTGTGAGAAGCAAGAAGGGTAGTTGCCCTAGTGGTGAGCGGTTGTTGGTAACTTACGTGCGAGAGTTACAATGGAAACCTAATTCCTGACACTAAGATCAGTAGTTGTTACTATGCTTTTATGATAATGAGCAAAGATGAGCTTGTTATCCAAAGGAATATATATATATATATATATATATATATATCCAAGTGGTTGTTCAACATAAACTTCTTCCTTTAGGATTCCATTAAAAAATGTTGACTTCTTGTTCATCTGAATGATTGACCGATATGAGCTATTAATGAAATTACCAACTGAACTGTCTCCATTCTTATGATTGACGCAAATGCCTCGACATAGTCAATTCTCTCATTTTGTTTATAGCCCTTAGCAACAAGTTAGGCTTTTGACGGGTTCGAGCCCCGTCAATCCCGTTGGATATAAATCCAAAAAAATAAAAAATAAATTCCTTTTTTGTGTATTTGTAGGGAATCAAATTGATAAACAAAATTTTATTTGGGGCTCCCCCTGCTTTTTCA
>Ga0214542_1009887_pt1 | contig 14407 bp, 3 predicted proteins | sample CNSS1metaG_FD_160096 | JGI IMG/M metagenome (GOLD analysis project Ga0214542, IMG submission 160096) | Root nodule microbial communities from cowpea collected in UCLA plant growth center, Los Angeles, California, USA - CNSS1 | ecosystem: Host-associated > Plants > Roots > Nodule | place: USA...
ATGCTATAAATAAAGAGAAAAAAAAAAGAAGATATATCATACTTCTCACTTAAAAAGTAGCTAAAACTAAAACTAATAATATTTGCATATTTGCTACAAAAGATAAATTTCAAAAGGGATAAAAATGAGTTATTTTCCTTAGATAAAGTAGGTAAAACTAAAATGAATAATATTTGCGTGTTTGCTACAAAAAATAAATTTTCAAAAGGGAGAAATGAATCATTCTCCAGAGATATATTCTCCTTAGATAAAGTGGGCAAAACTAAAACGAATAAGATAATGAACATTTGAAGAACACTCATATTTGTGAATACCGTTAGAAACATCAATAATTAATGATTTTATTGATAATGAGTTATCAATTCAAAAAAAATCATGTTTCTATTCCTATGTTTATTTGACATATAATCAATAATTAATTATTTTATTGATAATGAGTTATCAATTCAAAAAATTCATGTTTCTCTTCCTATATTTATTTGACATATAAAGTGAATAATAACGTCAACAATTTTTTCTTATATAGAAATTAAATAAATTCTAAAAGAAGAAAAAAAATCCAGAATGTAATCAATATATATTTTTAGAACAAATTGAATATAATTAACTAAATTATATGTTTCTTTTTTCATTCTAATTTTGTTAATTAAGTTGTATCACTACAAGAAAATACTTAATTAGTGATTAAAAGTTGTTAGTTACTGGATCAATTTAGATATAATTTATAAAATAAAAAATTATTGGTTACTAAAAAGTCACCATTATGAATAAAAATTTATCTCTAAATATGTTTCTAAAATTTGGTTACTAAGGTTTTAGCTATCATAAGAAATTGGTCACTAATCATTAGCTATCAAAGTTTATGCTACAAAGGAATTAATTTTAAAATTAGTTTTTAATTAATTAGTGACCAATTTAACGATTATAATTTTTTATTTATTATAGTGACTATTTTAGTAATCAATAATTTTTTATTTTGTAAATTAGTATTAAAATTGATCACGATAATGACTAACAATTTTTGATTACTAACATTAGTCGTTAATGATGTAAAATAAAGGATAAAATATGTTTTTTATATATCCAGAAGGTTTAATAATTTTTGTCTAATATAATAAAAAATAAATGATGGATCATTTAATAAGATATGTTTAAACTACAAAGTTTCGTTTATTCGCATTATATGCTTTATATTCTTCATGCTAGTACTTTGAATTAGAATCTTCTTTTAGTATGTATGACTAATTTTTTCATACACCCTCTTAAGAGAGAAAAACAAAAGAAAAAAAAATAGAATATACTTATTGTAAATTTTTCCTATATATATTGTTTTAAATTCTTTTGTTTTAATCATCAATGACAAATTTTAGTGATCAAAAGTTGTTAGCCACTATAATGACCAATTTAGATATTTATTTTAAAAATAAAAAAAATTATTTGTAACTAAAATAATTACTATTATGAATAAAAAATTATAATTTGTCTCTATATTGGTTTTTAAAATTTAGCTACTAAGATTTTAGCTACCAAAAGAAATTTGTCACTAAATATTAGCTACTAGAAAGAGTTGGTTTTTAAATTAGTCTTAATTAATTAGTGATTAATTTAGGGACCAATTATAATTTTTTATTTATAATAGTGACTATTTTTATACAATAATTTTTATTTTGTAAATTGGTATATAAATTGGTCATTATAATAAATAACAACATTTTGTTAATAAAACTGATTGTTAACGAGACATTTTCTTGTAGTGATTTATTTATAATTGTTATTTTAAGAAAAAAAATTATTTTGTTTACTTTTTATAAAAATGTTTATGAAGAAAATTTTCAAACAATATAATACAATTTATTTTTTAAAAGAGGAGAGAGTAATATTTTTTAATAATATGATATTTATTTGAAGTGACAAAGTATGTATATCAATATGTTTTTTATCCGCTAATTTCATATTATAGATTAGTATTTTTAATTCTACACTCTATTTATTCCTAATTCATTTAGTTAGTCAACACAATCGACTTCATAAGATACTTGTTGACAAATTTTTTTAAAATTAAAAATAAAAATAATTTTTTTTAAATAATTTGTTTATGTTGTGTTATTTGAAGATACATATCGTTTCAAATTAAATTTTAATTATTAATTGCATTAACAAAAGTTAAAAAATATAAAATAATTTTTTTTTTAATTTATCTAATTAATTCACCTCTAACCGATTGAATCAGAATTTTCAATCTGCCAAACCATAACATACTATTTAGTCTCACCTTCTTCTTTTTTATTTTATTTATATTTTTTTCTGACCAACACTGAATTGGCTCATTCTCCTATATAGCATAATATTAATAAACTATTAAGTCCAGAAAACATTTTATTACTCAGAAAGTGCCAGTAGTAGTTACCAAAGGACAATAGATGTGTGTATTATATTATTATTATATCATCCACTAATTTCGTTGTTTCTTGCTTGAATTTATTTTATATATATTTTCAATTTATTTGAGCAATTGATCCACGAGGGAGAATTTGTTTAGGTAGGACTATCAATTATTTTGAGATGAAATCTAATTAACAATATGATAATATATGGTTTTGAAATAGATTTAAAAAATTTTAAATATTATTTAAGTTTGAAAACAACATGCTATCTTAGTCTGATTTAGACCGATGAATAATTCAGAGAGAGTGGTCCACTCTACAAGTGACCTATTTCTAAACAAACACGCCATTTGAAAAAAAAAAGTGAAACATTCTCAACTGTTTCACACTGTCTAATATGCTATTGCAAAATCTTTGTGGGATAGATTTTGAAAACAACTTCTTGGATATAATTTTTCTTGGAAGGATTTGGATTGGATATTTGAGTATGATAGAAAATAAAGTAGGAGTGGCGAGACGAACAAGTCCAAATAATTTTTCTCTAAGTGGGTTGATTCATCAAAATAAAACGGATTGGAAATCTTGTTTCATTAAATGTCTAGCTAACAGATAAATGGGCTTTTTGGTCTTGTAGTGATAGGTTAAATATCGATTAAGAACCCAAATGTTTATTAGGTTAGTATTAGGGAAAGATTCTTTCGGTGCTTTTTTAAGTTAAAACTAAGGGGGCTGGGTAGTAATAGATCAAAGGTCAATTGGTTGAAAAGTGTAAATGTCGATTGAATTATTGTTAGGGAAACAAATTTTTAGCCAAAATTTTTTTTAGCCTTGTGCTTTTTTCAAGTTAAGACCGGGGGTTGTGTAGTGATAAACTAAAGATCAATTGGTTGAAGAATCCAAATGTCGATTGAGTTTTAGGATAATTATTAATGGAGACGTTATGCTTGTATAATGGAGTAATAATTTAGAGGTTTAAAGAGAATTATTTAAACAATTGTTCGATACATAGTAATGGACACAAATAAAATGGAGAAATTCAATGGGTAATGGAGTTGGGGGTTCTGAAAGCAAAAGATAAAATGGACCCTCATAGATAGGAAAAAGACGAAAGACAACTTTGAATGCTATGGATCACGGCTTTTTACCTTTTTCCCATGTCATTGTGAGGCAGGTAAAAATTTTTCATGTGCCACTAATTTCAAAATATAAAAAATATGTTAGGAGAATGGGGTCTGAGGATCCAACGATGGAATAGTTGATGGAGATTATTATAGAGTTAAAGAGGCAAAATGAGGAGGTAAGGAAAAAGGCAGAAGAATCTCAAAGATAGTAGGAGGAGATGATAAGAGAAAATGACCTTTATAGGCAATTTTAAGAGGAGTCAATGAGAGCTTTACAACAACAAAGAGGTTAGAGGGTGTAGTAGTTGAAGCCAATGCAAGAGTACATTTCCAGTCTTTGTCTAAAAACATTCTGCAAAAGCCCATACCACCTCATCATGTTTTCAAGATAAGGCTCAGGGGTTGTGTAGATATGCCAAAGGTTGATTGGTTGAAGAGCCCAAATGTCGATTGAGATAGCATGAGGGAAAGATCCTTTTAGCCTTACGCTTTTTCAAGCTAATGCTAAGAGGATTGTGTAGTGATAGGCCAAAGGTTGATTAGTTGAAGAACCTAAATGCCAATTGGGTTATTATTAGGGAAAGATCCTTTTAGCCTTGCACTTTTTCAAGCTAAGGCTGAGGGTGTTATGTAGTGATAGGCCAAAGGTCGATTGGTTGAAGAGCCCAAATGACGATTAGGTTTTAGGTTGATCATTGATAGAGGCATTATGCTTGTATAATGTAGTAATAATTTAGAGGTTTAAATGGAATTATTCAAGTAATTGTTCAAGACATAGTAAGGGGGACAAGTTAAATGGAGAAATTTAATGGGTAATGAATGAGGACGAGGAGCAGCGGGTGTGAAAGCAAAAGATAAAATGGACCCTCGTCTTTTTCCACAAGAAAGACAAATACAACTATGAATGCTCCGACTAATTGGCCTCCTACCAAACTATCATAACAATATAGATTAAAAATATTAGCTTGCTCCTCCAAATAATAGGCTGGTAGGGTAACAGGTCGATCCGTCATACCATTTAACATGTTTTTGCTTCAATGTCAGTTGGAAAATGCATTAAACATATAAAAAATATTTTAATGCAAGTTAAAAAGACTATATTCATTTATTTTAAAGTTTAGGAAGAAAAATATATCAAAGTCTTAAATAGAACGAATTTCAATTTCACGTCAAACTTAAGGAACTAAAAATATATTTAACCATTTATTTTTTTATTAATATATGTATTGTTGCCATTTAACATGTTTTTGCTTCAATCTTAGTTGAAAAATACATTTAACATATAAAAAATATTTTAATGTAAGTTAAAAAGACTATATTCATTTATTTTAAAGTTTGGGAAGAAAAATATATTAAAGTCTTAAATAAAACGAATTTCATTTTTATATCAAACTTAAGGAACTCAAAATATATTTAACCATTTATTTTTTATTAATATATATATTTTAAAAACATATTTAATCTTATAAATATTGTTTTTAAATTTTGAATTGACTAGTTAATGTCTAAAAAATTAAAATAATTATTAATTTATATTTAAATTATTTTTTTATATTAAGATTTGAAACATAATTTTTAAATGCTAATAATTCAAAATTATAATATTATTATATATTTTCATATTCGATTAATATAATATAAAAATGTTAATTTTTTTAACTATTTTTTATTTTAATTTTAAATTTGGAAAGAAATGGACAAGCGAGCTTGTTTGCCCAATCGTACATTTAACTCAAAAGTTTGATAAGTTGGAGAAGTCACAGTAGATTGACATATTAAAAGTACCAACTAAAAAATAATGTTATTTAAGATATTATTGTAACAGTTAAATTAGGGTTTTAAGTTATGGTTGAAAAAAGTAACTATTATGTTCAGTAATCATAACCATATGTAATAGCTTCCTCTAATTTTACAGGAAACTTTTCTTAAAAATTTATCAAATTTTCTGCAGAAACATATCAATGATAATTTAGTTGTTGAAAGAACAAAAACAGTGTAGTTTCTTAATCTGCAAAAAATAAGTGTACAAATTGGTCATAGAACTTTACAACCTTTTGTCAAATTGATCCTTAAAATTGCAAGTATGAAATACATTATTTTTAATAATTACATCTTAATTACAAAAAGGGATCTAAAAATAACTTAATAATAAAGTGTAATTGTCACACTTTTACACGTCCAATAAATAAATAAGATTTTGTGTTCTTTTAGGAATTAAATTGTCATTACACCCAAAATTATCATTACATCTTTTTTAATAACTGACATAATTTCATGTGTTTTAACATTTTAGTTTTTCTGAAAAATTTAGTCAAAACATTAAATAATTTTGGAAATATAAATCATTGAATGGTCAAGTTGTCCGTGAATGCAAGATGTTATGAATTTAGTTCTTGACTGTTAAGAACTCGTTTTGTCCACTTCATTTTCAATAATGAAATAAAATAAAACAAAATAAAAATAAATTACTTCTAATAAATAATCCAAAATAATCCAATACAAAAATAGAACATCAGCTTTAAAATAATTAAAAATATGAAAACAGAATAGTAGAGGTAAGAGGGAGATGACATTATGTAACGAGAGGAGATAGCTTTTACTACTATGCCTTTTCCTATGATTGTCATCGCATCTTGTAGATTCTAGGTTATAATTAAAAGCACTTTCCATCAACACCTTTTGCTACAGAAGACAATACCGTAAAATCAGGGAAACCATCATTCTTAACCACATTTGCAGAAAGATAGTAATAGAAATCACCAACTGTAGCATGGAGTAGTCTCCTCCATCTAACAACCATTGTCATTGCAGATTTCAGATACTAATCCATTAAAGCAACAAAATCTCCTGAAATCATGGGATTTCATCTTCTAACATCATCTAAAATCATTAACTTTCTCTGTAATAAAAATCTTCTATAGAAACGAGAGGAAATGGATGGATAGGGGGTTGGAAAAATTGGTTAAGAAGAGAACGTTCCAAAATGGAGGCCGAAGTCTAAGCTCAACACACCACAATGGTACAACAACATGACTCACAACACGAATCACACTTCTTGTTTGAAGTTGGTAATAAATAATTTTTACCCTCATCTTGGAATGCTCTACGTTCCATTGTGTGTTGTATGCCCTGCATTATAACTCCCCATTATTCTCCTATCTCTACATATTGAAATCATTTTTGTTTGTTTGGGATCAGTATATTTAGTATGCACTTGAGATCTGTATGTTCAAAATGCCTTAAAATCAGTATGTGAAAATGCACTTGAGATCTGTATGTTCAAAATGCCTTTAAAATTAGTATGTGAAATAAGTGATGTTTTCTGATCTTTTTGTTTCTCTCATAAGCCAAATAACCTTTTGAAAGTAAACATGAAAATGCCTTAATTTTTAAAGGTCATAAAATTTAATACTTACCATCTAGACAAACTCTTGTCATAGTTGAAGATGATCCCTTCTGAATCATATCTGATAGGTCTCGAATTTGTGTTGTGACCATCCCATAACCGCATATCAACCACGCCGGAGCAGAATCTAAGTCATTCGCTCTTGAAATCGCACCTAAACCTTTTCCGATAGACCATCAACCTCTAGTCACGTCTGAGACTGTGTTCGTTCCTCCTTCAGATCCGTTTTTGGACTGTCCTGGACAGCTTCACACCAACCTCTACAACCAGTGTTTTCTCCCTTTTTGTAGACTTCCTTGCAACGTTCAAAATATGTTTGTTCCTTCATTTGGCAGATTTAGGTTTCAAGCCACTCCCTCTCACAACACGGGCCATCCTTGAAGTCAAGCCCAAGCCTTTCGTTTCAAGCAATTATAATGAAAGCACAAAACTAAAAGTTTACTTCACATCCACCACCTAAGATGCTACCACGAGAATAACAACCAAGCTAAAATTCATACCAAACACCAAATCAAATCCCAAACCCGAGAGCCATTGCACTTGAAAAGAAGCAAAGAATAAAGCAAGAAAACTAATTAGAAGTGCTAAACCAAAGTAAATGAACATATAACATGACTGAAAGAGTAATGAAGGAATGACAAGTAAGAAATTAAGGCTTGAAAGAAAGGAAAGCACATCAAAAGGAATCCTAGAATAGATTAAAAAAACTGTAAACAGAAACTGCAGTGCTCATAAGATGCTTATGGTATTCATTGCATTTGTGCCAATTTGAAGGAACTAATCCACTCCAAATGAAAGCAATTGATGGCAATATGGAATACACACATCAACAAGCAAATGTATAGAGCAAGAGCACTGAAATTCTGAAGCAAAACACACCAAAAACACACTAAACAGTGATTTTCCCAAAAACATAGCATCAGAAAACGTTGACAGATGCCTTAACTTTGAAGATTTATCATATTTTTTTTTCTGGACATATTTGAATGATTATTTTTGCTAATTTTTCGTCCAGATGTTAAGAAAATTAGGCAAAAATCAGAAGGTGATTCAGTGTTATGAATCGTTCCATTTAAATCAAACAAAAAAAGTGTGCGTCAGGACACAAATGAAAACAGCAACAGATTTGCACTGAAAAATGCAGAAATTTGCTTCTACTTAAAAAATTTGTCTAAAATTCAATTCTCAACATAATTGAATGATTCTTGTTGGAGAATTTTCGTCTAGGACTTAGATTTTCAAAGCAACAATCATATTACAATTTGGTGCACTGAGTCACTTGTGACACTTCTCAAACAGAAGGTGTGCAGAGGAAAAAAAGTTGAAAACTGGAGCAAAAGTAGAGTGAAAGTGGAAGATGTTCAATGGACAAATCAATTCAATTTGGAGCTTGATTATGATATAAAATCAAGCATAGATCAAGATGAACATCTAGGACACTCTAAGGCATAAACCAATCGGTGAAATGACATTAAAACAGTGAGGAAAGCTGACTCAAACATCCGCACGCATAGCATGAAGCTTCATTGTGTTTTTGAGTGGAGTTTGGCACGGTTTCACTCAAGCAAGTGTAGAAATTGATTTTAAACGGTGGAAAATGGAAGAAACATGTAAAATAAAGCATTAACAAGACTTAGAACACAACTTGAACAGTGGAAATGTAAAAGAAAGAAGAATCACCGAACAAAATGAGAGAAAACAAGATCCAAAACGTAAAAACAGTGCTGGAAAATCAAATGGAATCCTAAGAACAAATGTGACCCAAAAACCATGGAGATCTCCAATTTGAATCCATAGAATTCATGTAGACTTATAGATGTTCGGTTGAGTTTGAAGGAAACTTGAAGAAAACTTAAGGAAAATTGAAGAAAAAAAAAATGAAAGAACACAATGAAAAATGGATGAACAACACGGAAATTGCAAGAAAAACACAAGAATAGACTAAGAACCTTACTCAAACTTGAGACTCCAAGCATGAGTGGCTCTTGATACCAATTTGATGGAGCTCCAATGTGTGGTGGCTGGTAGGAACTCCATAGGCAGCAGAAAATGGCATGGAGACAAGTGTTTAAGGCTCTTGTAGCAATGGAATTTGGAGTGGTGAAAGGAGAACTAGACTAGAAACTAGACTAGTGAAAGGTGGCTAGAGGAAATGTTGTAAACCTCTAGCTTAGGTGCTCTCAAAATAATAGAAGAGTGGAGTGATCTCAACACAAACATTCTATTAGAAATTTCAAGAGTGATTACAATAGCCTAAAATTTAGGCTTTTATATGAAAGCAAATATACATAAGCACTCTTAGCCCTTGGATGAGAAAGGCATTCAATCTTGGCCGTGGAAGATGGCTTGGAGAAGGAGCAGGGCTCATGGCCATTGGATGAAGCCTTGGAAAAGGAGGAAGCATTCATAGCCCTTGGATGCATTGGATCTATGAGGTGTAGGAAGTAATGTTGACTTCCACTTAGTCCACCTTGGACCTTTGGTAGCTCATGGCCAAATCTCCTATTGGGCTTAGTCAAGCCCAATTTTATTAATTCAACTACACATTGTTTGACTTATTATTCTAGAAAACAAGGCCTAAACAATGGTCCAATCTTATTGATATTCTACTGCTCTTTGATACACCTCTTCAAATATTCACATCTTCTTTGGTCCATGTGAAGAGTGTGAGAAGCCCATGTGGGTTTGGGCCATCTTGAATGAAGCCCAATTGGATCTTTTTGAGCATGCCCCTTGTTAGGCCTTTTGGTGGACTTTGGGATTGAGATGCATGTGGGCCATGGATTGGGCCTTGAGCATGATTTGGGCCTACGCGTTGGCCCAAGCTATAAGCCTTGTTGGGATCACATCATATAATATATAAATCTGATGCATGTGTTAGTTAAATTCTATTAATATATTAACCTTTATAGCAAGACTCTAGAAATGTGTGTTTTGTTTCATTCTATAATTATAAAGTAAAATTTTCATAATAATAATTATATATGTTTTTAGTAATTATAGTAAAATCACTTTATATATTTTATATTTGTTATTTAATATATATATATATATATATATATATATATATATATATATATATATATATTTAACCACTTTAGATGCACTTCTAATTTGGTTATTTCTATTTTAGACCACTTTGGATGAAACCATCATTCTTAACCACTCTTGCAGAAAGATAGTCATAGAAATCACCAACTGTAGGAGGGAGTAGTCTCCTCCATCTAATCGCCATTGTCATTGTAGATTTCAGATACTAATCCATTAAAGCAACAAAATCTCTTGAAATCACGGGATTTCATCTTCTAACATCATCTAAAATCATTAACTTTCTCTGTAATAAAAATCTTCTATAGCAAGGAGAGGAGATGGATGGATAGGGGATTGGAAAAATTGGTTAAGAAGAGAACGTTCCAAAATGGAAGCCAAAGTCTAAGCTCAAACACACCACAATGGTACAACAACACGACTCACAACACAAATCACACTTCCCGTTTGAAGTTGGTAATAAATAATTTTTACCCTCATCTTGGAATGTTCTACGTTCCATTATGTGTTGTATGCTCTAGTTTATAACTCCTCATTATTCTCCTATCTCTGCATATTGAAATCATATTTGTTTGTTTGGGATCAATATATTCAGTATGCATTTGAGATCTGTATGTTCAAAATGCCTTAAAATCAGTATGTGAAAATGCACTTGAGATCTGTATGTTCAAAATGCCTTTAAAATCAGTATGTGAAATAAATGATATTTTCTGATCTTTTTGTTTCTCTCCTAAGCCAAATAACCCTTTGAAAGTAAACATGAAAATGCCTTGATTTTTAAAGGTCATAAAATTTCATACTTACCATCTAGACAAACTCCCGTCATAGTTGAAGATGATCCCTTTGAATCGTATCTGATAGGTCTCGAATTTGTGTTGTAACCATCCCATAACCGCATATGAACCACGCCGAAGCAGAATCTAAGTCGCTCCCTCTTGAAATCGCACTTAAACCTTTTCCGATAGACCATCAACCTCTAGTCACATCTGAGACCGTGTTCCTTCCTCCTTCAGATCCGCGTTTGGACTGTCCCGGACAACTTCACACCAACCTCTGCAACCAGTGATTTCTCCCTTTTTGTAGACTTCCCTACAACGTTCGAAATATGTTTGTTCCTTCATTTGGCAGATTTACGTTTCAAGCCACTCCCTCTCACACGGGCCATCCTTGAAGTCAAGCCCAAACCTTTCGTTTCAAGCAATTATTAGTATATGGTTTCTTTTTTATAAGGTTTCTTTTAGTATGGTGTCTTTTCCCTTTTTTATTATTACTTCTTTTTTCTTTTCTTATCTATAATATATAAATCTTATGCATGTGTTAGTTAAATTCTATTAGTATATTAACCTTCATAGCAAGACTCAAACGTCTGTTTTGTTTCATTCTATAATTATAAAGTAAAATTTTAATAATAATATTTATACATGTTTTTAGTAATTATAGTAAAATCACTTTATATATTTTATATATATTTTTTTAAAAATATATATATATATATATATATATATATATATATATATATATATATATATATATATATATATATATATATATATAACCACTTTAGATGCACTTCTAATTTGGTTATTTTTATTTTAGACCACTTTGGATGCACTTCTAATTTGGTCATTTTAAGATTATTCAAAATTATTTTATTGATACTTTTTATAAGGTTATTTTTATTTTAAACCACTTTAGATGCACTTCTAATTTGGTTATTTTTGTTTTAGACCACTTTGGATGCACTTCTAATTTAGTCATTTTAAAATTATTCAAAATTATTTTATTGATACTTTTTATAAGGTTATTTTTATTTTTTATTTTAAACCACTTTAAATGCACTTCTAATTTGGTTGTCCCTATTTTTTTATTTTAGACCACTTTGGATGTATTTCTAATTTGGTCCCCTTAAAATTATTTAATTTTTTACAATTTTAAGAGACTTTTCATTTATTACAAATTTGTAACCACTTTAGATGCACTTTTAATTTGGTTATTTTATTTTAACTTTTTTACAACCACTTTAGATGCACTTCTAATTTGATTTCTAAAATTGTTTGAAACCCTTTTTTTATTTTTATATATCACAAATATTATATAAAAAATTAAAATTTATTATTATTTCTGCTCGCAAATATTTTCAACAAGAACGGCGTAACTTTGATTATCCATTGCACTTGGAGATACGTAGGAGCGGGGTATCATCCCTGTCGAGCTAAATAAATAGAAAAATATTGCTATTTTGTTATAATATTAGTTTTTTTAGAACGTTTTTTTTTGTTTGAGGTGAAATAAATTTTCTTAAGTTGAATAATTTCCTCATTTAATTATAGGCAACCCGTCTTAAGACGTTGTGGTGTGCTAATACCTTCCCTACGCGTAACCTAATTACGAATCCATTTTGGTTTTTAGGACCAATTTTCTTTTAAAAGATTTTTTTCTAATATTTCCCTTGAATAAATATCGGTGGCGACTCCATTAAAATTGTTTTTTTTTTTTAAATGATGGAAAGTGATCCATCGTGATACCAGTTGCGACATTAAGAAATAAAAAATCTGATTTAGTATCGAAATGTACAAAAATTGCATATTGGTACGTGGATATTATAACTTGGCAGCAATATAATTCGTGATTTAGGGTTAAATTTATCATTAAAATTACAATTTAATAATGAAACTATCCAACACAATTTACCAAGATCAAATAATTAATTACTTTTTATACATTTAAAGATTAAATAGTTTTTTATTCTTTCAAAAACAAATTAACGACAATTAACAGATTTAAGAATTTCATTGATGATTTGCACTTAAAAATTTTGCCACCAAGCAAAGTTTGTATATTAAGAAAGACTAAATACTAGAAGAATATTCTAAATCATAGTCATATAATCGAAATAAATATTTGATGGTTTAACTAATAACTTCAACGTAGGTTATAAATTAATGTTCCTCTGAATTTCATTATACAAAGTTAGTTGGGCCACCAGCCCAAATATATTTTACATATCGCTTTGCTAAAGGGGTTTTCTTCCTATACTCCAAGATTTTTTCTGAACCTCCAAAGTTTTCGGTTAATCCAATTATGTACTCAAAAAAAATTAATAAAGTAATTTAGGTGAAACAATAATTAAGTAAGGGTTAAATATGTTTTTGATTTCTCAAGTTTCAATGAAATTTAGAATTAGCTTTTCTTTAAACTTTTGACCAATTTAGTCTTTCATTTTTAAAAATGCGTAAATTTAGTCCTTTTAACCAATTTTTGTTAAATTTATCTGACGTTTCAAGCGCATTTCATGATAGTATTTGAATTATTTACACCATTTGACACATTTTCGCTTCAATGTTAACTCAAATATTATTATAAAATGCGTTTAAAATTTCAAATAAACTTAACAAAAGTTGGTAAGAAGGACTAAATTCACGCATTTCTAAAGATGAAGGACTAAATTCGTAAAAAGTTTTGAAGAGGGACTAATTTCAAAATTCACTTCAACTTGAGGGACCAAAAACGTATTTAAACCATTAAGTAATTATGTATTTTCAGTGTTGGTAGATGCTTGACCAAACCTAATAACTGCTGGTTGGTGGCTATATGACTACACTGCTCCCCCATGTTGACATGAGAAGCCAAGGTGATTTGCTTCTTGAAGATTTGATGAAAATTGAATTAAACTCTTTTGAACTATCTTGAAGCCATTACCATTGGAATGAAGCCTACATTGATGAAGAAAAGGTGATTTGATGATAACCATGTTGATCAAGGCTAGAACGTGTGCTCTCCATGTAGTTACATAATTTAGAAAGTGTATTTTAAGGTTCTAATTCATGTTGTAGACCTTATAGCATTAATTAGATGTTTTTAGTCTTAGGTGTGTCTTTTAATTTGTTGAATGGTTTTTCAACAGGTTAAAAGGTTGGCTGCAGTAGTCTTAAACTGCAACAAATTCAATCAGTTGATTTAGTTTTTAATCGACTGATTTCACTTAAGTCAAGTGAAATCAATTGATTGATTTAAAAATCAACCTGTTGAATTTCGTAACAGTTTGACAATAAAAGCTGTGATTTTCGAAAGAGAGGTCTGTTGATCATTTTAGAGCGCGAATTTGTTCTCGAAACTTGTGGAAACTCTCTCCTTCGTGATCATACGTGTTGCAACTATTGAAGATTGATCTTGGATCAATTCTTAGAGCTTTTGGCTTGGTTTGAAGCTTGGGGAAAGTGGTTTGTGGTAGGATGGGTTGTGCTACCATTGAGGTTTGATCTTTCTCAAGCTTTTTGTGTGTGTGCCTGGTGGTTTTCCAGGTCTGCAAGAGGGTTCTTGTTGTGCTGGTGTGATTCTTGTGTGATTCAAGAGTCTTTTGTGGTGTTTTTGCATATTTTGGAAGTGTAAGGGTGGATACTTTGTAAAACTTTTGAAATAGTGCAAAGTCAAGCTAAGGTTGCCTTGAC
>Ga0214542_1009888_pt1 | contig 14401 bp, 10 predicted proteins | sample CNSS1metaG_FD_160096 | JGI IMG/M metagenome (GOLD analysis project Ga0214542, IMG submission 160096) | Root nodule microbial communities from cowpea collected in UCLA plant growth center, Los Angeles, California, USA - CNSS1 | ecosystem: Host-associated > Plants > Roots > Nodule | place: USA...
GTAATTCTTTTTTTCTCAATTGATAGTGAAATATTAGTTTAATAATTAATATTATTTTTTATCTCACGAGCATTTGGTATATTCATTTTTATAAATATCAAGAAAAAGCAATGCACTAAGTGTTTTTAAATAACTGGTTTTTAATTGTGACTTGATTATCATATATTTTTCTTTTATTAATTACATATCACAATTTTTATTTAGATTATGATAAATTATCTTTTAGTATTTTTTTTTAAAACATAAGTATATTGATGAAGAAATAAAAGAATAAATTAATTATTTAAAAGTGATAAAATGGAAGCTACTGTGAGGAAGAAAATAGAAAAAATCAATCTTTGACCCATGAAAATTATCAAAATAAGACTGCAAAATAAAACGGAAGATGAATTTTTTTTGCTGACGATATGATTATTTACATTAAAAACAAAATATAACTAAAAATTTTAGTATTGATTCAATTATTATTAAGTTAAATAATCTTACGGATCCATAATTAAATATATAAATTAAATATATAAATTTTAAGTATATTTTGGCACCCCCATAAATATCGAGCAAGTTCCGCCACTGACTATCATCTTCCTCAATAATATTATTTTCTTCATCCTCTAATAAATTAATAGTTTCATCTTTCTTCGTCATCGTCAGAAATAACCTTCATAGGTATCATTGGATTTTCATTAGTTGTAAATTGAACTAAGTCATTTCTGTACAATGGAAAATCATGTTTCTGTGACACATTAGATATCAACCACTGTCTTCGATATATCACTCATATCACATGTTTGTTGAATTAATTTTGTTTATTTCAATATATTATACTTGGAACTTAAATTTAAAATAATTTTTAAAATAATTTTTTTTATTGTAATTGGATCTCTCATTAAGGAAAATAATTTAATTTTTAAATTTTAACAAATATTTAAATAAATGATATCTTTTATTTTAATTCTATCTTTAAGAGAGAGAAATTAATATATAAATTTAACAATTATTTAAATAAATAATAAAAAAAATAACAATATCTGAATCAATATTTGGTAAAAACAAATAATAACACTAACATACCAAATGTTGATATGGTTGAACTACATCATCTACGTAATGTTTAAATTTTAAAAAATATGTAAATAAATATATCTTCTACTTTAATTCTATCTTTAAGAGAGAAAAAATAATATATACATTTAACAATTATTTAAATCAAAAAATAAAAAAATAAATGAATTAATATTTGATAGAAGCAAATAATAACAACAACCTAATTAAATTGTTAATATGGGTTAACTGTATAATTTCCGTAATGTTTAAATTTTAAAAAATATTTAAATAAATGATATTTTTTACTTTAATTATATCTTTAAGAGAGAGAAAATAATATATAAATTTATCGATTAATTAAATAAATAATGAAAAAAACAAAAATAGCTGAATCAATATTCAATAGAAAAAATAATAATAATACTAACCTGATCAAATTGTTGATATTGTAGAACTATATCATTTCCGGATAATTGTCTTGGAGCTAGACGCTTTTCTTTAGTACCATCGAAAGCTTTGGCATTATTTCTCCAAGAATGTTGAAGTGACAAAAATCGACGACTTCTCATATAACAAATTTTTTTCCATTTGGTAAACTTAAGGATCATGTATCCTCGTTACAACAAGGGCATGCAAATTTTCCTTTAGTACTCCATCCCAATAGATTTCCATATGTGGGAAAATCATTAATAGTCCACAAAATTGATGCATGTAATTGAAATGTTTCTTTCATTGACGCGTCATATGTCTTTACACCTTTTTCCCACAATTCTTTTAATTCATCAATCAAAGGTTGTAAATATACATCAATGTCATTACGAGGAGCTTTAGGACCCGGAATAAGTGTTGACATTATAAAATAAGAATCCTTCATGCACATCCAAGGTGGCAAATTGTAAGGAATTAAAACAACGGGCCACACACTATATGAAGTACTCATGTTTCCAAATGGATTAAAACCATCACTTGCTAGGTCAAGTCTAACATTGCATGAATCTTATGCAAATGATGGATATTCTAAGTCAAAAATTTTCCAAGCAATAGAATCAGCTGGATGTCTCATTTTCTCGTCTTCATAAAAAGGCCTATCTTTGTGCCACCTCATTTCTTTTGCAATATCAGGTGATACATATAGTTGTTGTAACCTTGGAGCTAAAGGGAAATAACGCATAACTTTGTGGGGTAACTTGTTATTCAAATCTTTATATCGAGGAAATTTACAGGTTAGACATGATGTTGATTTCAAATAATCACCTCGAAAAAGAATGCAATCATTTACACAAGCATATATTTTTGTGTAATCATGTCCAAGTTCACAAATAACTTTTCGAGCCTCAAAATAAGAGGCATGATATTTCCCTTTCTTCATAGTATTCTTTATTTTGGAGTGCACATCTGAATTCGCCCAAGAAACATATGCTCAAACTGCTAGAAACATTGGGTCGCATAGGATCATTGGAGCTGCCTTTTAAAGTAGGCCAATAAAAGAAACCATATAGAATTGGGCCACAAAAGCTCAAATAGATTATAGAAGAAAATGGTCCTAAAATATAAAGCCCAAAATGAAAACGTTTATACACATTTCTACATTTATTTCACTATTTAAAAATAAGGAAAATGAATATGGACCTAGTCATTGGCTCATGCTACAAGCTCTTAGGGTGATTTCCATCACCACTAAGAATGACAACAGGGCAGGACGATAACAAGTTTCACTATCATATACCCATTCCTAAAAGAAAAAAAATGCATGTATTTTTTGTGATTTTGGTTTATATTTGAAGTTTAACATCTTTTGGATTGTATTTAGATTCTATTGAAGTTTATTTACATTTTAATCATAATTATAATTTAGTTTTTTTTTAAGATGGAAGAAAGAAATTGTATTTTTTTTAATTAAGTGAGCTAATGAGCCAACCCGTTTAACTCATCAACCTATGGTGGGTTGGGCCGAGTTTGAATTTTTTTTGACTCGCTAATAAGTGAGCCAGGTTGGGTTAGATCACTAAGTGGTCAACTCGTGGTGGGTTGGGTCGGGTTACTCGTTTTGACAACTCTACCCACACCCAAATCCAACGAGTATCAAGTTTTTGTCCCATTCCCATCCCTACCAAGTGATGGGTATATACTTGTTCCCGTACCCATACCCGTTTTCTTACTATTTCAATATCAATTAATTAATTTTTATAAAATAATAAAAAGTTACAGTAAAGGAAACATTAAATTATTAAATATTCAATATTAAAATGAATGTTGTTTGTTCAATATCAAATATTTAAAAATAAATTATATTATAATTATATACGTTTCAAATTAGAATACCAAATAACATTTCGTGAAAACCAAAACATTTATTAAATTTGCAAACATTAAGGAAACCTAGTTGATTAAATTTAAAAATATTTTTAAAAAAGTATGAAAGAAAAATAAATATTTAAATTAAAAATTATTTTAAATGTTTATTTATTTCAATTTTTTAAACTCTAATGAAATCTCTTTTTCTATATACTAATAAAAGTTATATTACATCACTTGAAAAAAATCATACAAAGAACAAAGATTAAACTAATAATAATAAAATGGATTAATACCTAATTTGGTCCTCTAATTTCATTGGAATTTTAAAAAAGACCCATAATATTTTATTTGTTCAATTTAGTCCTCCAATTTTAAAAAATGTTTAATTTGGTCTTTTTCGTTAAATTGACGTTAACACTGTATCTGTACAGTGCCACGTGTCATGTTACTATCATGTGACCGTGTTTATTTTTAATTTATTTCCCTTATTTATAATTTTGATTCAATTTGGTCATCTTTTTCTAAAAAAGGTTAAAATACTCCGTTAGTCCTCGTTTCTGTACCAAAATCTCAATTTGGTCATTGTATTTTTATTAGTCTCAATTAGGTCCACATTTTTGTAGATCAGAAACAATTAAGTCATTTCCGTTAGTATAGAACTAACAACGTTAAGTTGGTGCCACGTGTTAGTTCCTCGTTTTTTTGAATTTTTTGAATTTTTTTGAATTATTTTTTAAATTATTTTTAATTTTTTTTAAAATTTTATGCCACGTGTCACGTTTGTAGTGTGCCACATGTCAATCTAATATGGTGACACCTGTCAAATTATTGTATGAATCTCAATTTGGTCATCATATTTGTTAATTTGATTTGATTTCAGTCCCAAATTTTTTTATAAAAATTTAATTTCATATGCTCCAAATTTAGATCAAATTTAATTTTTATATAAATTTAATGATGATACTTTTATTACAAGTGATATTTCTATCACATATTTTTAACAATATTTAATTTATTTAAATTTATATTTTACATTAAACTTTATTTAAATTTTATTTTAAAATTATAAATATATAGATTAATAAATTATATTTGAAATATTTGTATAATATTATATATCAACAATTTTTTAGAGTTGGCTTAAAAATAACAATTTTATAAATTCAAATGTAAAATTTTAAAACAATTTTATAACAAATTAAAATAAATATATTTAAAATTTTAATATTAAATACAATTAATATTATTAAAATATTTAATAAAAATATCAATTTTAATAAAAATAATCATAATATTATATAAAAGTAAAATTTGGTCTAAATTTGGAGCGTCTGAAATTGAAAATTTTTAAAAAATTTTGGGACTGAAATCAAATCAAATTAATAAATATGAGGACGAAATTGAGATTCATACGATAATTTGACACATGTCACCATATTAGATTGACACGTGACACACTACATACATGACATGTGGCATAAATATTTTAAAAAAAAATTAAATTCAAAAAATCCAAAAAATTCAAAAAAACGAGGAGCTTACACATGGCACTTACTTAACGGTGTTAGTTCTATACTAACGGAAATGACCTAATTGTTACTAATTTACAAAAATGTGGACCTAATTAAGATTAATAAAAATACGAGGACCAAATTGAGATTTTGGTACAAAAACGAGGACCAATGGAGTATTTTAACCTTTACAAAATGAAGCAATTCGGTCCCTCTCCAATTTGAGACCAAATTAGTAATTAAACTTAATTATAACTTATATATACATTTATATATGCATTTTCATTAGTGCATGAGAGATTTGACTTTGAGAGCTTTTGTTGACTTGATCGTTGGGTAACCCCTCATGTTCTATCAAGTATATGGTGATGAAGGCATGGCAAATATGACCGAGGAAAGATTGTGGTAAGATGAGGTTTGAGTCCCATAATAATCTAATGTTGTTCATGCAGGAACACTTTTCAAATATCAACTTAGTCAATGATTAATATATAACGAAAATGTTTTAGTGAAATGAAAGAGTTCTTCACATGAAACAAACATTAATAATAATATAATAAAAAAGAAATTTTTTTTTATATTACCTAATAAATGAAATGTTTATACTATCGAACAATTAAATTGATAATGGTAAACATTCTCACGTGAAAAGAAAATATACAATAAATAAAAATATTAAAAAAGGGTAAAAATATTCAATTGTGAGACATAAAAAATATTTAATTGACATGCATCGTTTGAACATAATTGCATAAAAGTTATGATAAGATGAGAAATGTATTAGAGATAAGAATGAATTTCATGACAAACAAAATAATAAGAAGAAATAAAAAATAAAAAGTATGTGTGTGTGTGTGTATATATATATATATATATATAAGATTACTTAGACAATGAATATTTTAAATATTTAAACGGGGATCAGGATGTGGTGGAGACAGATATGGGGACAGGTAATAGATATGTACATCCCACCATACCCAATTAATGTAAAGATTTTCCGTCAAAACAAGAACGAATTCGGTAATACCCATAACATACTCCATGTTATAATATGTATTTGTAGGCTTTCTTAGGCCTATTATATGATAACAAATATAATAACAGACATCATAAGATGATATATCTTTAAGGAAAATTATATTTTGACTCTCATTTTTTGACTCTCGTTACTGCCTGATGTGGTTTTAATGTGGATTATTGATTCTTTCAAAGAGAAAGATAGTGGTACATTAATCAATGACCCACATTAAACTATGTTAAGGAGTAAAGGATGAGAATCAAGAGATGAGAATCAACATATGAGAGTCATAATATCACTGTCCCATCTTTAAATATAATCGAAATATCTCCTTTCCTTATATTTAGGAAGGTCATTATTTCATGAAGATCTCATACTTGCATCTAATATTTATTATGACTATTTTGGATTTGACATTGATAATGACCTAGGCCGGATAGGTGTATATATATATATATAATCTATTTAAATTATAAAATTTTATAAAAAAAACCTTAAATGCTTAAATTTATCATGACAGTAAAAATCACACTCAGCTCTAACTTTGTTATTCTTATTCTTGACATGCTCAATGATTCTTATGCAAAAATAAAGGAAACGGATAAGATGATGGTTAATAGATGAACCAAAGTATAAACAACCCTTTCTACAACTTTCAAGTCTATTGTCATTCATCCTTGCGCCTTCTGAACCACATCGCCAATTCACCTCAGTAGTGATGACTTTGAGACTTAAGGGGAACATTTACGGATTTTACAGCTTCATATTACACTATAATTATGCTCTTCTAACGTAGTCTTTCATACATAACTTAAAATACATGTTACATACATGCATATGTTTTAATATTTGGTGTTTCAGTCATTGTATTTCTCACGAATCCCATGCTTTACCCGCTGAAAAAATATCAATGCTGCACCAGATAAATTTATAGGTACATTATTATTTTTTTAATTTTCGAAACACCAAATAGATTAACTAGAATAAACCCACGAAAAAAAGCATTAGATTTTTTTGTCCAAATCCACAGTCGGAGCCACACAGCATCGAACCAGCACCACAAATTCCCACGTACAGCGATCACAGTCAGGAACCTTAGCGGGTCCACAAACAGAGTCCACGTCAGCACCTCCAGATAAACATTACGATAAGTGCAACCCTCATCTCCACCGTTAGATGGATACTCTCAGGGATCCAACGCTTCAAAATCCCCACTCGCGGATTATCCAATCTCCCACCTCTCATCAAATATATCTCCCATCCCTCTCTCTCACACCAACCACTAACTCTACCAAGCACCACAACTCTCTCACCACCGCGCACGTTAGCACAAACTCATGGCCACCGCAACGGCTACAGCAGCGGCAACGTCCTCCTTCATGGGGACGCGCCTCCTGGACGCGCATTCTGGGTCGGGGCGGATCCAGGCGCGATTCGGGTTCGGGTCAAAGAAGAAGGCCGCGCCCAAGAAGGTGTCGAAGGGCCCGGGCACGGACAGGCCGTTGTGGTACCCCGGCGCGAAGGCACCGGAGTGGCTGGACGGAAGCCTTGTCGGTGACTACGGGTTCGACCCGTTCGGGCTCGGGAAGCCCGCGGAGTATTTGCAGTTTGAGCTGGACTCGCTGGACCAGAACCTGGCGAAGAACGAGGCCGGGATCATCATCGGAACCAGGACCGAGGCTGCGGACGTGAAGTCCACGCCGTTCCAGCCCTACAGCGAGGTCTTCGGCCTCCAGAGGTTCCGTGAGTGCGAGCTCATCCACGGACGCTGGGCCATGCTCGCCACGCTCGGAGCCCTCTCCGTCGAGTGGCTCACCGGTGTCACATGGCAGGACGCCGGCAAGGTACGGTTCTCTGCTGTTGCTTCTTCTCCACATAACAATCATTTCCTTCCAATGCACTTTTAGAGGATCTTTGCTAGAAAAATTTTCAACCTTAAGTATGAAAATAAAAAATAAAAAAAGAAGTTAAATGATCTTGCTAAAATTAATTTATGAAAAATTAAAAGTATAGAAACATGATTGCAAAATTAGTAAATTAATTTACGAGAAAACTTGTTTTAATTTTTTCATTTCTCATAGAAGCAAAACTTATTATGACAAATCTTTTCATAATATTTTTAAGAAATATATTGAATTTCTTTTAAATTTAAAATAACTTATAAATAAATATAAAAGGATTTCCCCGAATTAGTTTTAATTTACATGTAGAAATTTATACTATATCCAGACAAGTTTATACAGAGCATGATATTACGCACATTACTCTTATGATGTAGTTGGTTGCATAAATCACAGAACCTTATCATATTTAGATCTAAAACATTTGTTATTCATTGTAATTCGTATGAATTTTCTAGATTAAGAATCAGGCATGAGATATGATGAATAAGTAACAAGATTCGAGTGGCTTGTAAGATCTACATGAATTTGGATCAGTAGAAAACGAGTTCATGAAAATGAATTAGCAGAAAGTGTTGACAGAAGTTTTCCTTGACAAGAGAGAAGTAATAGAAGTTTATTATGATAATTCTGTTTACTTCCTTACAAAGAATGATAATAGAAACTAACATGAGAGAATTATATTCAACAATTTCGAATGTTTCTGCATGGTTTTGGTGTGTAACCTTTAGTTTCTGCACGAGAAAAATGAAAGACACTTCTTCATGGTTTGGTTTTAAGGTGGAGCTAGTAGAAGGATCATCATACCTTGGGCAACCACTTCCATTCTCAATCACGACATTGATTTGGATCGAGGTTCTGGTAATTGGGTACATAGAGTTTCAGAGGAATGCAGAGCTTGACCCAGAAAAGAGACTGTACCCAGGTGGCAGCTACTTCGACCCTCTTGGTTTGGCCTCAGACCCAGAGAAGAAAGCCACTCTTCAATTGGCAGAGATCAAGCACGCACGTCTTGCAATGGTGGGCTTCTTGGGCTTTGCAGTCCAAGCTGCTGCCACTGGCAAGGGCCCACTCAACAACTGGGCCACTCACTTGAGTGACCCACTTCACACAACCATCATTGACACCTTCTCGTCATCTTAAGAGAAAAAGTCTTGTGCCTCGTGGCCATATTGTAAACGTCTTTCGGCTTTGGGTTGTAATTAATCAAACATTTCACTTATAGCTGAAGTAGTACTTGTGAAACTGGTAACTTGAATTGGAGAGGCTTAGTAGAGTTCTTCTGCTTCATCGTAAAATGTTCTTCTCCTGTTACTGTTAATTAAGAACGAAGGAGGGCCAAAAATACTGATAAAATTTAAATTACCATGCAAGGTAAGGACAGGAAAATGGTTTCAGGCTATATTGCAGATTTTAGTTTGTTTATTTGATGAGTTTGAGTCTGGATAACCACTTACTAAAGTTTGTCACAATGGTTTTTAATTGTTAAAGAGCCAATTCACAAAATCTACTGCATCTAATACTACGTTTTCATTACATTAAGCAACCGCATAATATATGAAATAGCATGGGTTAATGTGTTTGGGATTAATTGTGGATTGAACACATGATACAATTGATTAATGATATTTTATTGATAAATACTAATGGCTCGATGGTAGACAATGGTCCTTCACTTTTTATTAAGGAAAAGGTTGTAACTAGTTTTTTTGTTTTTTCACTTAAATAATATACATGAATTCAAAAATTACCTATATATAGATAATACATTTTTTAAGTTAGATGGACAAACATTTAAAACAATATTTCCTATATAGGAGTGTTACGGAATTGGCTCAATATACGAAGTATATAAAAGAGAGAAAATAGAAATATATATTTGCTGTGTTATTAATGAAGTTGAGATATTGCTGATAAAAAAAATTTAATGAAGTTGAGATGATTGAGTTTCTTCAACTAATTTCTTATAATGAAATGGAATGAACGATGATGGGTTGGAATTAATAAATAAATAAATTTAATTTTGCGATTATGTGAAATATAATTCTAGGTCTAAATATAATTTAATAAAGGAAAAATATGTTTTTTGTCCCTGAAGTTTGACCTTAATCTGGAAATGGTCACTGATCACAATTTTGTCATTGTTTCGTCCCTTCATTTTCAAAATAATTATTTTTAGTCCCTATTTCTGGATATCGTTAAATATTACAAACTACATGTTATGTGTTATTTATTTTTTTTATAAAATAAAAAACTAGCATCGACCTAATCGACACTTTTCACAAAAATGAAAAAAAAAATGTTTTTGATCTCTGAAGTTTGAACCTAATTTGGAAATGGTTTTTGGTAAAAACTTTGTTATTGTTTGGTCCTTGCACATCATTATTAATACATAATAATGATATTACTACTACTACTACTACTATTATTATTATTATTATTATTATATAATTAATAATAATATTATTATTATTATGTATTAATAATAATATTTATTATTAATAATATATAATAACAACACTAGTATATAATTGTTATTAATATTATTAACAATTAACAAAAATTATATATTAATATATAAGTAATAATATTAATATTATTATTATTATATACTCTTATTAATTAATAATATTACTAATATTAATAATCAATAATAATATTGAGAGTAAATAATAATAATGTTACTATTAGTAATATATAATAATAATTAATAATAATAATTATATATTATTAATAATAATATTAATAATAAATAATAATATTAATTATTATTAATATTATTATCGATATAATAATATTATTAATTATTAATTATTGTTAATTATATATTAATATTATCATTATTAATATATAATTATTATTAATATTAATACTAATAATAGTTATAATATTAATAATAATATATAATAATAATATTATTAAAAATTATATAATTATTATATAATAATATTATTATTATATAATATTATTTTTATTAACAGTAAGATTATTATTATTATATATTAATAATGATTTTGAATGTACAAGATCAAATTATGACCAAGTTTTGACCAGAGACTATGTTCAAATTAAGTTCAAATTTTAGGGATAAAAAACATATATGTTTTTCAATTTTCGTGAAAAGCATCGATTAGGGCGACGCTAGTTTTTTATTTTATAAAAAAAATTAAATAGCATGTAGAACGCCTTTTATTATTTGTAATACTGTACAAAAAGTTATGATTTTAAAAGTGCAGGGACCAAACAATGACTAAGTTTCGACTAAGGACCATTTTCAAATTAAGATCAAACTTCAAAGACCAAAAGTATATATTTTTCTTTAATAAAATAAATATATTTATTAATTATTGTAAGAAATTATTCTTTAAAAATTAACTATAACAAATTTGATGGAACACCAAAATATTTTTCATGGGCCTTGAGTACTTAAAGAATAGTTATATGATTAACTTTATAATGTGTTTGAACTCGAATTATATAGATATGATTATTAAAAGCACTAGTTCAAAAGGACATTGCAACGATACTAGTTAACTACATTTCTTGTGCCAACTAGCAAAATAAAAATGTGGTGGCATACTCATAAATAATGTAACTTTTTTTTTTATGACGGATCATCCACTAGCCGTCATTAAATTCATTAAAAGGTTAAATGACAACAGTTTTCCTATCGCCCATCGATAAAAATGTTCAAAAACAATGATGGTTTTGCGATTAACCATTGTTGTATAGTCGTTACTTAAAATCATATACTCATCTTTCACTTGAATACTCATAAAATATCATATATTGACTTGAACGTCGGAGTCCTTGTAGTTGGACTTCCCCCCTCGTGTCAACTCAGAGGTTGAATCCGCCTTAGAGATCAGGCCAGTCCACCACGGAACAACCCGACTCATTTTCGGTTAGAAAATGTTTAAATTTTATTTGGATTTTTAATTAATTTTAAATCAAATCCAATTTAAATTTTATATTGATTCGAGTGCCTTTATGAAAAAAAAAAATGGAACGATATCAAATCGTAAAGAACCTTGGTCCTAAGTGCAACAAGGTGAGAAATAAAAGGAGCAAATATAGTATAAGGGGCCATAAAACTATATTTTTTATTGATTGAGTTTTAATAATCTTATTTCTCTCACCCTCTTTAACTAGGTACGTACTATCACCGCATAATTTTACACCAAATGTGGTGTTGCATTACAATTGTAGACGCAAACACATGCATAAGTATTATTAATATTGTCGCGAATGCATTGTCCAAACGGTTGTGAGTTTTTAAACATGTTGAAGCAATCCGATCCACATTGTTGGAGGGTGCAATTTGTGGGCTGTAACACTTTTTGACATCTTTGTGCACCTGCTTCGCTTGTTCTTGAAATAACTGAAAAATGTAAGATAGAATTAGAATAGATCATTCATCAGTGAACAATTTAACATTGAATAGGATGTTAGCAAAATGTTAGAATATGAGAAATTATCAAACCTGAAATGATAAGGATAAAGGCAAGTATGTGTGAAAAGAAAAACTTAGTCATTTCTAACAAGTGTGGTATATCAAAAGAAATAAAATTTATTCTCAATAGGTTTGATTGACATGCAGTTGTTTGTTTAAATAGAGTCAAAAATCTCTTTGAACTCCTAAAAAATTGGGGTGGAGTGGAACAATATACTTTGTAGTAATTAATTTATTTTTTGTTATGTATTAATTATATGAAGTTATATTATACATTATATATTTTGTCAATCTTAATTATATATTAATTAAATTTAATAAATACATTATATTTCATTTATTATATTTTAATTGATTATATATTTTAATATATATATATATATATATATATATATATATATATATATATTTATTTAGAGTATAGAAGTTATATATTCATTAATTAGTTACATATATTAAACTTAATAAATATATTATATTTTCAAATAAGTTCACATTAGATATAAATGTTGTTACATGAATATTTTATAAATAAAAATAAATAAAAAAAAGAAAAAGAAAAGAAAATTATGGAGATCACATCAAACTCATGATAAAATTACATTACACTTATAAGAAAATTACTTTGAACTCCATGGCGTCATAGAAAAATCTCTTTGAACTCCTTGAAAATTGGGATAGAGCAATTGTGTTTATAGTAATTAATTTTTGTTTAGTTGTATATTAATTTTATGAAATTATATTAAATGTTATATATTTGACAATCATAATTATATATTAATTAAATTTAATAAATGTGTTATATTTCATTTATTATTTTTTAATTATTATATATTTTAATATATAAATTTAGAGTATAAAAGTTATGTATTCACTAATCATAGTTACATATATTAAAATTAATAAATATATTATATTTTCAGTTCATGCTAGACATAATTGTCATTACATGAAGATTTTATAAAAAAAAACATAAAAAAAAGAAAGGAAAGAAAAACATGGGGATCCCACCAAATCCATGAAAAAATTACATCACACTTTAGAACATTAAAAAATTTATCATGAACCAATCCTTTCACATTCCAAGATGTAATTAGCCAAGAAGGGGCGGGGGATGGGAAAGTTGAATTGGGATTTTAAAAAACTTTGGTTCCTTTTAGACTTGTAGAAACACCTTTGTTTGAATCAGAACAACCAAGAAGTTAGTATGTAATTACTGTTGGACCATGCACTTTCAATTGATTAAAAATAGAATGAACAAGTTGATTTCATTAAACAAATACCCAACCAGCCAAATCAGTATATTTCAACAAACTAAAATATAAAAGTAGTCGATTGAAATACTGGAAAATTTTGCAAAAACCCAAATTTGAAGATTAACTCAGAACCAATATTAGAACTTATCATGATTGATTTAGTCATTAATAGAAGTAGAAATACAGTCTCAAATTGTGTCAAATCACTCACGAACCATACACAAATTATTAAAACCAGATTTCTTGAAACTTTATATTAAAAATCAAGCAAAGAGAGAGAGAGAGAGAGAGAGAGAGAGAGAGAGAGAGAGAGAGAGAGAGAGAGAGAGAGAGAGAGAGAGACACACATACACACACATATATATATATAGGTCCCAAAACTGAACTACATCTAGTTTGCCAAGGCAACCCGAGCTTGATTTGCACTATTTTAAAATATTTACACAATTCAACAAGATTACACTTTCAAAATATGCAAAACAAACACCAAGACTCTTGAATTCCACAAAAGTCTTAACTAAGCACAACAATATCTCACTTGTAGACCTGGAAAACTACAAATCAACACCCATAAACTTGAGAAAGATCAAACCTAGATAATGGCTCTCCCTAGCCAACCAAACCTCTTTCTCCAAGTCTCTAAACCAAGCAAAAATGCTCCAAGAAATTCAAAGATTCTTCACGAACATCTTCACATTTGTGTAATCTGAGAGAGAATTTTCCAAAGATTAAAGTGATTTCACGCTCAAAATTAGCAACTCTTGTACCTCTCTCTGACAGACCAAATTATATAGACTATTGGTTAGCATATTCAATAGGTTGATTTTTCCAGTCAATCTGTTGATTTTGTAACATCCCTAGCTACCCCTCATCGGGCCCCAGAGGCTGTCAGGTTACTACAGCCCGATGCACCCCAA
>Ga0214542_1009891_pt1 | contig 14396 bp, 6 predicted proteins | sample CNSS1metaG_FD_160096 | JGI IMG/M metagenome (GOLD analysis project Ga0214542, IMG submission 160096) | Root nodule microbial communities from cowpea collected in UCLA plant growth center, Los Angeles, California, USA - CNSS1 | ecosystem: Host-associated > Plants > Roots > Nodule | place: USA...
AACCACAAATTAAGTATACATACACACTCATCAGAGAAACTCTATCATCCGATTTCACAAAGCATGGCCACCACCATGTTTATCCACGTTTTACATCTTCAGATGATGACTCTAAGATATCCTTTGCTGTCACAAGCCACAACTCGTGGTTCCACCATCTACAAGCCACAACTTGTAGAAACACGTGCGAGGATTATCTTGTTACGAACCACAATTTGTACTCTCGAACACAAGATATAGACACAAGATGTGCCTATATATAGAGGTACCAAAAATTGATGTAGACACTTTTTTAATCATATATTGAATTTGATTTCATTAAAGAGAGGATTCTCTTTGTTATTGGCTTAGGCCCAGGTTCTTATCAAAGATTAACATCTTTGTGGTGAATCTCCACTTGACTTATCAATCTTATTAATTCAGGCGTCTCTAATATCCGTTCTTATCAAAGATTAACATCTTTGTGACAAATCTCCACTTGACTTATCAATCTTATTAATTCAAGCGTCTCTAATATCCGTTCTTATCAAAGATTTATATCTTTATGGTGAATCTTCACTTGACTTATCAATCTACTAGATTGTGGCGTATCCATCTCTATCTTATTTAACGTTCTTCTTTGATTATTTTTATTATACTTCTTGAGGATTCAAATTTAAAAACAATGGTACTATTTCCTGAATAGGATCGTATCAGAAAGAGATATATTTTTACAACAAATTTTATCCTAGAGTCTGTCCTATGTCAATTGCTCCAACTTTTTGCTAAAGAGATCTTTTGTCGTGTTTTCTCCTTTAGACAGTATATCTCTTTATCAAGCAGAGGTAATATACATCCCCGACAATCACACAATAAGCACATATTTGCCATGTAATATGAGGTTAGTTTATTTCTATATGTTTTTATTCTCTCAAAACTTTTACATTTCAATAAACATAAACCATGACTACATAGTATCGTATTGTCTATTAGATAAAACATTTAGGTCTCACAAGATTCATTATTTGTTTAACTCAGTGTCTATTTGAAGCTTGATCATGTTTTACTCTTAATTATTTCTAGCACTTAATCAAAATCAGAGAGTTTTTAATCAAATAATTTGGATCAAAACTTGGATTGTAAAATGATAAACTTAAGATATTTAAGATTTTCGGTATTTTTTATAAGATCGTAAGTCATTATTGCCTTAAGATTAGTTTTTGTGGAACTTTCTCATTACATGTCTAATGAAAAGTGTCATAATTAAGTTTTAGATTAGGTAAATATTGTTTTCTTTTATTATTATTATTATTATTATTATTATTATTATTATTATTATTATTATTATTATTTTTATTATTATTATTATTATTATTATATATATATATATATATATATATTTGATTTTCTCATAATTTGTGAGTTGTGGTTTACAAAATTTATGTTATGTGTTTTTCTATAAAATAATTATTATGATTGTATAAATACATATAATCACAAGTGGAGTATCACAGAACGTGGTCCCCAAATTTTTAAATTATGTGTATATGTAATAGGAATTTATAGAAATGAAATGAAATGAATTTTTAATTTTTTTATAAAATAAATAATTTAATGTTAATAAATAGTAAAATATAAAATAAAATATATCAATAAAAAAATTATTAAGATATTTTTTTTTAATTTCTTTCAATGTCTCTTAAGTTAGTCTATATTTCAATTATTATATGATATTTTCTGTTTATGAAAAAAATAAGTTAAAAAAATTCATTCTTTTTTTACTTGTTTTATTTTATTTTTGAAGATAAATTATATTTTTCTTATTATTATTATAATTTTTTATATATATATATATATATATATATATATATATATATATATATATAAAGAGCTTTTGTATAATAATTCTTTTCTAAAAACATAAAAGAAAAATTAACTGAAATGTTTTTTTTTCAGGTTTTTAATTATAGTTTAATTATCCTATATTTTTTTTAGTAATTACGCTTTTTTTTTAAGATTTAAATAGTTAGATGAGAAACTTCATATAATTTTTTGGAACATGATTCAAAAGAAATAATTCTCAACAATAAATTATCTTCTAAGAATTTATTTAAAATAAGTCTATATCAAATACAATTTCAAATTTGTACTTTTTTTAAGAAAAAATATTAAAGGATTTTTCTAAAAATAAAAACTATGAAAACAAGGTTTATAAAATAAAATAAAATATCAATTTCTTATACAATATAATTATTTACATTAAAAGTAAATAAATAAAAATTTTATTTTTAATTTCATTATAAATTTAAAAATTTTAAAGTAAAAGAAATCCTTTAAATATATATTATGTGTTTTTTTATTAATATAAATAATGAAATATATAAATTTTGAATATATTATTTTAATTTTTTAAATTATTGTTTAAAATTTGTGACTAAATATAATATTATAAGTCGAAAAGAACATTTTTTTAATCCAAGAGATTAAAAGTGTTTCTACTTCAGAAGAGCAATATTAAGAAAATCAGTATACTTTGTAAATAATATTATATTTGATATTGCATACTTTATTCTGAAAAACGTATATTGGATTATACATTACATCTAGTCGTATACTATTGTGTCCTAACTCTTACTGACTTATTTATAGTATCTAAAGAAAATTCGTTCCTCGTTTAGAACAAGGAATAAAGTTATACTTCAATAGATTGTGGGTAGGCACAATGCATTATTCATTACAGCAATGCCATATTCTTAAAGAATTATCAAACTTTTTTTTCTTACAACCAATTAAGATTTTTCAAAATTTTAAATCCAACTAAATAGATGTATACTACGTAATTATTAATCATTTGCCTTATGAAAGAGTTACGTCAGACGATTTAATTTTTTTTATTAAGCAGTTTTATAGTTTATATGTATCAAACTCCATAAGATTTTTTTTAATACGGAATCCTAATTTTTTTATATTCATTTTTTATTTGGATTTAATAAATTTTTTATTCTTAAAAAATGAATACATATTAAGAAATTTACAAAAACTTCAACCTTACATAGTTGCATTTTCTTGATATTTAGATATATATCTTATAATACATTACACCAAAATCTTGTATTAGTGATCAATTTTAGTAACAAAAATTAATTAGTCATTATAGTGACTAATTTAGATATCAATTTATAAACTAAAAGTTATTAATAACTAAAATAATTTCTAGATTAGTCTCTAAATTTGTATTTGAATAGATTGCTAATGGAACAAATTTAGAAACCAATTATTTTGGTAACTAAAACATTGGTAATGTAATGTTAATAATCAATTTAGAGACCAATTCAATATAGTGACCAATTTAAAAACCAAGTTAACAATAATTTTTAGTCTATAAATTAGTATCTAAATTTGTCATTATAATAACTAATTATTTTTATATCTTTAAAATTGGTTACTAAGATATTTTCTTATAATAAATAATGTACTTGCATCCGAAATATTATAAAAAAAGCATTAGCTTTTAATAACTTTATAATAGTTTTGTGCTAAAGCATGATTAATTGAAAGAGAAAAAGTTTAAGTAGTATTTTGATCCTAATATTTGCAAATTTTATTTAATGTGATTTTCTAATTTTTATTGTTATCAATTCAATATCTATTTTATTTAAAATGACTTTTTGTGATTTGTTTGTGTTAGCACCATTTAAAACATGACTATGGTATTCTTAATTCAATCTCTATTTTTTTTTCTTTCACCTTCTTTCACCATCCGCCACCTTTCATCCACCCATTTCTCATTCGTCCCTTCCTTCTCCACCGTCTACGCTTACCACCTTTCACCACTTTTTTTCCTTCTCTTCTCCATATTCGCAATTATCATTAACAAAATAACCACTTTTACGAAACATAACAACACCTTTTCCAAATCATCCAAAGATTCCAAATCCTAACTCATGATTTTTTATGGCGATCTTGTTGGGTGAAATTCTCCGATCCATGGAGTCGTGGCTCATTGATGAAGAAGTTGTAGCAAGAGGCCTACATCAACCCTAATAAATACAAAAAAAAAATAAACTAAATTGAGGATAAAAAAGTAAAAAAAAAAAATCATATTAAATAAACTCTACAAATATTGAATAAAATTACTAATTAACTCAAAAGAAACATATTATAAATAATGTTTTATTTTATTTCTAGTAGACTTTTAAATGTTTAAATAATTTTAATTACTGAGATCTTTTCAAATCACTACAAGAAATTGTGCATTTATATTCCAATAATTACACACAAGTGTTCCTTTTATTTTAAAATATTACATTCACACTTTAATATTACACACTCATAAGCTTTTAAAAATGTTATACCTACATCTGCCAATAAAATAAGAAAGACTATTAATGATGACAAAAATGAAAATATAAATGTAGTTATTAGAAATTTAATAGTATAGGTTAAATTTTGTATATAATGGGAAAGTTGAGTAATATAAGAAAAGAATGTCAAATTAAGAAAGTTCAATGATATATAAAGGGTTAAGTATACTTTTAGTTTTGAACTTTGATGTGAAATTGAAATTCATCCCTATCTCAACCTTTGATACATTTTGGTCCTCAAACTTCAAAAATAAATAAATGTATAGTCTTTTTAACTCAATTACATTATTTTACGTGTTAAATACATTTCATGTTAACATTTGAGTTGTTTACATCATTTGACACGTTCTCGCTTCAATATATGTTGAAAAACGTGTTTGATACATAAAAAAAAAGTTAATATAGGGTTAAAAAAATATATTCATTCATTGTTTAAGTTTAGGAACAAAAATATATCAAAGTTTCAAATATGATGAAATATAATTGTGTCAAAGTTCATTTACTAAAAACATACACTTAACCCATATATAAAAAACATAGCTTCAAAATGGTACTAAATCACCACTAGTTTGAAAATGTTTCTATGAATCTCCTTAAAATTTACTCTATATTGTATTAAACATATTACCAAAATAAAATAAAAATTATGAACAGAAATAACACTTATAGAAATGAGAAAGTAAGAAGAAAGAGTGTTATCTTTTGACAATGGATAAGTTGGAATGATTCTTTGTTTGGATTAGGTAGAGTGCACGTGGAAAACTACATTAGTGGGAAGCTAAGTCAAGATATCATATGGCAGATGAGACCAACCAAATTCCCTAAAGTTTTCATATTGGAATGGTGGTCTTGACCAGTTTGGAGCACATAATTTTCAGTCAAACTTTCTAACAAACTCACTCTCATTATATCCAATCAATTCTCTTCAACATGGAAAGGAAGGAAGATAAGTGAAGCAATCAGGTATTCACTCACTCACCCCTTTAATTCATATCCCAAATTTTAATTAAGTGTCATTTTCGTTTTTATTATTTGTGTTCATTCATACATTGATAAGGATGAAAAGTTTTAGTTCTGATTAAGTCTAATACAGAAGATCATTAATTCATATATAGCCTAGAAGACTCAAATTTATAAAGATTTGTGGAGTTTTAGGAGAGTTAAAGATTCTTATTGTAATTTAAAAAAAAAATGTGTTTTTTGATAAATTTCAATGACTGTTGTTAAGTTAAAAAATATAGTAAAATCAATCATTTCAATTGCATTTATTTTTCTTCTTTTTTAATGAAACTATTCTCTTTTAAATTTAATTTCATTTGATTTTTGACAGGAGTTCTAATACTAATAAGAGTTCTGATACTAATAATATAGTATTGTAAGGATTAATCCCCGTATATATGAAGTATTGTTCGTTTTAATGTTTGTCACGATTTTGTCTTCAAAATAAATATCGGTAAACGATTTAAAATTATTAACCATGATATGAATAAAAGTAATTTTCTTCCATTTTTTAAAGTGTATTAAAAGAACAAAATCTGATAAAAATTTCACACCCAAAACATATAATATTTCAAAAGTTATCTTTTTATCCAGATTTTGGATTATATTACATTTTTTGTATAATAAATGCAACTCCGTGTTCTTAAAATGAGATCAATTGTGCGTAAAAAAAGAAACGGGTCAAGTAATTAAATTATTATAAATGTATATTTTGCATTCAATATTTCAATTGAGTTACTGAAATATTAGAATCGTGTAAGTTTAGTTTATCTTTAGTTAAAATTTATTGAAGTAACTTCGATTTTTCTGAGAAAAATTCAAACAGTTAAAATTAGGTTGTGATATTGTTAAAATCTGGAAACTAAAACGATCCGAAATCTAAAATCTTAAAAGTAGAAACTTCAAGAACTCAAGCATGGTCATTAATTAAACATACTTTTTAAAAAATATATATAAAAATAGTAATTGATTCATGTCTTTGTGTGCATTGAATGACTTGTCTTTTGTTCTTGTCGTTAATGAATTGGATTGCAACTTTAGAAGCCAACGTGGAGACTCACGAAAGCGACTAACATCTCATAAGCATTTCAAACAAATTTCATTCTCATGTTATGTTATTCTCCACAAACTTTATACTTTACAATGGTCCTACATCCTCACATATCATCACTCCAATTCTCGACTTATGCTTTAGTAATTCAACTATGACTTGGAATATTTCATATTGAAAAGAAAGGTCTAAAAATGATTTGTATGAAAACATTTCATAAACTTATTCTAGTAAGGTTTTAGGTTAATTAAAGATTGTGATATATGGATGATTTATGAAATATAACAATGTTTTCCTTTTATTTTGAATTTTTTTCTACAATATTTTTTTTGTTATTTGTTTTAGTACGTAAGATATTTATTTCCTTGTAATATGTAAATGGTTTGCTTTTAACACTACAATTTTAGGGGTTTATTAATTGGAGTTATAATAAGCTCTAGAAAAAAAATATATATCAGAATTGTTTTATTTATTTTTCCTCTATTTTATAATTTTTAAAATGTTTAAAGACAATCCCCGTAAAGTTGGTTATAATATCTCTCTAATATTTTCTTAAATATTAGTTACGCTAAAAACTTTAAAGAGACTAAACAAAATAACTAAATAACTACTAGTTAGCTAAAAGAGAAAGCATGAAGAACTTATGAACTTCAATGTAAAACCAAAAATGGATTTTCACTCTTCGGTGAAATGGTAAATATACATAATAATTTAGACAATTACTATAGTATATAATCTATGAAATTTTATAAATTAGAAAAAGATTAATCACTTCTTCTTTTGCACATTTAAAGCAGCAAGAGGAACTTAAAAACTCAAAAGTGAGGTAAAGAACAAGAATATAGATTACGGAAGTTAAAAAAGTAGAATTCAATTCGTAAAGATATATGCTAACAAAAACTCTAGCAGCTTCTTGATTAATATTTCTAACTAGTTGATGAATATTAAAATTTTGGATCCAAGAATATTCACCTAGATGCTTTAACTTTCGTTTGAATAATAAAGCAAAGTTGCAATCTTTTTTCTTTTGTCTTCAACTTCATTTTTTGTCTTTGTGTACAAGGTTTGTTGGAGTAATATATTGAACAAGAAAAACGAAAAAGGGTTCTGTATTCACCAATATATGTATGAAAATGAAAGAATATATATATATATATATATATAAATATATATATATATATATATATTCAGTCTCATGACTTAAAAGAAAAGGGGTTCTTTTATTTACAATATTATCCAATTTTTGCTTTACAAAAAATAGCTAATAAAGTTTTAGAAGGAGCCATTGCATGAAAACTAGACAAATTATTTTCTCACATCATATCCCATCGTGTTAAATAACTTTGGATAAGAAAAATAGATTATAAAAAACACATGTAATAAGTTATGTGATGAAAAGAAAAAAAGAAAAAGAAAAAAGAATGTAGATGTTTTATAACTTCTGTCAACGCTTGAATTCTTTGAAAAGTGGAAGATACCCTTAAAAGAAGGGTTCAATTAATTGTGCCTTTTTATGTGGCTTAACATTCTAAAGTTAATAAATTTGTATTCTTTTAATTGTATATTAATCAACTTATTCATTGTTATATATTATTATACCGTAGTTTATATATAAATATATCAACCAAACGAGATTCTCTTTATATTCGTATATTTTTTTGAATGAAAATAATCTTAACTGAGTTCCATCACTTTATTTATATTATCCTGAGTTAATAATCAATACAAACCATCAATTTTAATACCAGATAATATGAAGAATAGAAAGATCTTCAACCATTAACGATGGATCATTCGTCGACAATATAAAAATATATAACGTCACTTTCAAAGAAAAAAAATGCATTTATAAATTGAAAAGAATAACATTTATAAACTATCATTAGTCTTAAGAGATGTGATATTTTTAAATATATTTTAAAGTTATTAATGTAATTAATTAATATTAATTGATTGTTGTTGAATTAAGAAGTGGGAGAGTGTTTATGAAATATTATTGCCCTCAATTTTTAATACATCTAGTAGAACTTATACACATACTGGAACATATTTTGAAATAAATCTCACTAATTGTTGAAGCAACAACGCTAGACAATTTTTTATGAAAAATATCAAAATAATATAAAAAAGTCTACATAAAATATAATATCAATGGATTAAATATGATTTTAGTTTTTAAAACTAGATGCAAAATTAAAATCATTTATATCCCAAACTTTGACATTTTAGTCAAAAATTTAAAAAATAAAAGAATACAGTTCTTTAAATCTAACGATTTCAACTTTTTTTTATCTGTTAAATGGTATTTTGAAATAACATTTAAAATGAAACGTGTTAAATAATATAAATATTTTAAACATCTTTAACAAAAAAAAAAATCACGGGGAAATTTTTATGTAAGTTTAGAAATAAAGATGTATTTAATCTGTCAGATGAATTGAACATGTAATTATACTTTTTAGGTGTGAATGAAGGGAATGGTCCTTTTACAAATCAAACCCCAAGCATTATTTTCTGATCTCATCGCTATAGCCCAATACGAAGCAAACGTGTGCGTTCTAAAATACCGAAAATAGTATGAAAATGGCTTTAGTTAGAATGAAAGCATCTTTGAAGAATAATTATTGGTTCAGTCAAAGACTTGTGAATTGATAACTATGAACATTTTTTTAGAAAAAAAAAAAGGACATCATAAAATGATTACATATTTTCAAAGTGTTATATTTCTTTTTTTATGATTATTATAAGAAAAATTAAAAAGACATTATTCCTACTTTATTCACTTTATGTTTTCTTTTGACATCGCCACTCAATAAACCAATTACAATAATAATATAATTAAAACAAAAAACATAGATGCAACATGCTAAGTATTCTAATTAAAATTGGAATTGTACGTGGATACCATATCTAAGAAAGAATTTTATTAAAGGTAATCATATATTACCAAGATAAAACTCTAAATTTAATTATTAAAACAAAAAGCATAGATGCAACATACTAAGTATTATAATTAAAATTAGAATTGTACGTGGATACCATATGTAAGAAAGAATTTTATTAAAGGTAATAATATATTACCGAGATAAAACTCTAAATTTAATTAGATAATGATAAAAATATTACCTCAAATGCTATATTATAAATCTAGCTATGTCTTGTCTTTACCACAACAAGACATACATGTCTCCATTTATACTAATTCCATTTATTTATCTCAACACACTTCTCTTTCTCTAGTTATAATTGTTTTTATCATACAAGATATATTTACCTTCGTTCCAACTAGTCATCAAAATAAACTATTATTTGATATCACTATTTTTTTATTGAAACAGTTAAAATATTCATCACCAATAAAATTAAGTTGTCATATAAGAGATCACCTATTACAAAAATTTTGGTCCAAAAGAAAAAAACTAAATTAAATTAACTTATTTTTTTCTCAAGATAAGCTAAACCCTAACCCCGTGTGAATAAGGTACCACCAACCCGGCAAGTACATTCGGTATGTGTTCAATTTAAGGGAGAAAAAAAGGACATAAAAGTGAGTTTCATTTCACATGTGAGAAACAATGTCACCCACCATGGAGATGAACCTGGACAAGTTAAACAAGTTAGGAACACGTTCACACAATTTGGGTTATTGCAATTGGAAGAAGCATGCATGCATCCAACACAAATTTGGTCTGTCGCGTCTGAGGTTTTAATGAAACAAACAAATAGTACGTAATAATTCACGTTGTTCATCAAAGCTCAAGATTCATCAAACTAAACAAGATAGATATAAAAGACAATGCATCCTGAGTTTAGACCAGGTTCTTCGTAAATATTTTAAAAAAAATAACTTTTATTATAAACTAATAATTTCAGAGTATATACATAAGTTTAAAATATAAATTTAGAAAAATTGTAATAAATTTTTCACAAATAAATTTTTTTAAATTATTTTCTTTTTCTTCATAAAATTATTTATAAAGAAACTCAACCAACCATATGCCTTTAATGTTCAAAGGAGAAACTAGCTCATGCATTGAATTTGACTACGTTACTTATTTATTGATTGAATAAGTTAGCTTAAGCTTTTTAATATATTATTTTATTTGCACAAACGTAGCGAGCTGGTTTTTGTTTTACTTGTCGCTTGTTATAATAATGAAATTAGGTTATAATTTATTTATTGAATATTTTAGGCTAAAAGGTTAATAGAGAAATTGATAAAAAAAAATCATGTAAAACAAAAAAATGAAGTTTAACTAGAGAACACTTGATAAATGACACAACAACAAACATATAGAAAAGACAACACCTAGTTAACTAGAGAACAAATTATTGTTATTGCTGTTATCTTGTTCACCCCTTCATAGATAAGGTACATGACCTAAAACCTTGTTTTATTATACGACTCATTCGCACTAGGAAACATACAAACATGCTAGTGTTATTTAATGCTTTTAATGTTTTTTTTATTATTGAAGTGGGAAAACCATTTGGCATTGGTGATTATACTATCTTCTAAAAAATGTAAAATTCATATTATAGTAATTGCTATAGTACTAATGGTACCTAGAACAACTAACTTATATCCAATTGTAGAAAGTTTACATTTGTTAGAATTGAAAATTGAATTTTAGTCATCCAAGTATTTTGTTTTTGGTTAAGTACGTTGGTCTACACAATGGAAAGATTTTTTTTTATATTATTTAGAGGTACGATAAAATATTACTGATAGTTAATTACTAAAAGAGTGTTGTATGCATGAAAAATGAAATAATTTGATCTCAAAGTTAGTCAATGTGATGTGAAATAGGTGCAATTGTGTTATCAAGTTCTTCAATGTAAGTTGTTGTGTTTTTGTTGAGTTAGTGTAGTTAATTTAGATATTTTGTAAGAGTATAAAGTATGTACACTTTTTTACATATATGAAATAATATACATTATTAATATTTTTCATATTTTTTCTATCGTCTTTTCTTTTATTACTCTGTAACATTTGTATCTATAATAAATTGGTATCTAAAGCAAGAAGATATTGGATCAAGATTATAAAAAAATACATTTTTTCATCGTGTAGTTTGAGTTTCATAGCAACCAACATGACAGGTCTCAACGAGCACATTTTTAGAAATTTACCAGTTCTTGATGACAAATATTGGGACAAATGGAATGTTCATATGAATGCAATGTTTGATTTTCAAGATATTCTTGATATTGTCAAGAGTGGTTATGAACCACTTGATGAACCTCTGATTAAAGGTCAAAGATAGGTTTTCAAGGAAAATCAAAAGAAAAAATTGTAAGGCTTGTTATTTCTCCATTAGTGTGTTTATGGTTCTCACTTTGAGAAGATTGCATGGGATATCTTGGCCAAAGCTTGATCCAATGATGACAAGCTAAAGAAAGTGAAACTACAAACTTTGAAATGAAAATTTGAGTAGCTCCAAACGAAAAATAATGAGAAGAAGGAAGGGGTGTGTTGTTGTTAGATATGAAATGGTGATTTAAGCCAAGAAACGGGGGGTTGAATTGACTGTTTAAAACTTTTTCGAATGCTTAAAATTCCTTTTAATTAAATCAAATAGACCACAAAATTTGAATACAAAAACTATAGAACAATACACTTTCAATTGGTCAAAAATAAAAATAACTGACTAATCTGTTCATAATCCTATGAATTAGTTGACTAAAATTTTGGAAAATTATGCAAAATGAGAATTCGCAAATTTCACTCAAACAAAAAAAATTTACACACAAGACTTGTTCCAAACAGTATTTCTAATAGGTATGCACTATCATATTACACATAAACGCATTCAAACACATCAATGAGGGGTTTACTTTGTTTTCTTGAGATTTTAAAGTGAGTGAGATGAAGAGAAGAGAGACACACAAATGTTTTTATACTGGTTCACTCAATCACAAAGCTACATCCAGCTTACCAGGACAACCTGAGCCTGATTTCCACTATAACCAAAAGTTTTACAAATCAAGATTACACTTTTAAACAAAGAAAAACACCAAGATTTTTTACTCACACAAAAATCTAAACTACAACCCTACAAGAATCACCCTCACAGACCTAGAATCATACCAGGTAACCAACCAGAGGCACAAGAACTACAAAACCTGATGATAACTCTCCCTAGCCAACCATATACGAGTTCTTCAAGCTATTCCCAAACCAAAATGCCTCAAAGATCAACCAAGATCTTCAATCTTCACCTTGGAGTTTTGTAATTCAAAGAGAGAGAGAGAGAGGGAGAGTTTTCCAGTGATGAATAACAAGTTTCGTGCTAAAAAAATCATAATTGTGCCTCTGCTCTTGAAAACACAGTTTATAATCTAGTCTTAAGTGAAATTAATCGGTTGAATTTTCTGTACAATCTATTGATTTTACTTGATTTAAGTGAAATCAGTCGATTGAAAAAAGAATTCAACTGATTGAATGCTTTTATATCAGAAACTATATACAACAAGCTTTTTAACTTGTTAAAACCCATTTTAATAGATTAGAAAGGACATACTAAGACTAGCAAGACATATAACCTATGTCATATAGCCTACCAACATGATATAACATGTAACCATTACATTTAACACATCATTTACAGCTTTAGCCCTATAGAAACATGATCTTCAAGTAAATCTTCATCAATCTTAATTAAACACATGTGATTTTCATGCAATTTGCTTTATCAAATCCTTGCATCAAGCTTGCTTATGCCAATAGTTGTGACACCAAAGATACAATAATTTGAACTTTAAAAGTTTAAATTTGCTTAGTTCAAATAAGATGGTGGTTGGATTGTCTAATATTTAGATATCTAAAGCATTGTGTGAAGAATGTGGGTAAACAATGAAGAAAGCCTTTCAATTATGCTACATTCCATATAGCAGTTTGTTCACTAGAGGTAATCTACTCAGACATTTGTGGGCCAATTGAGGTACCTACACTAGGTGGCTGTAAATATTTCATATCTTTTGTTGATGAGTTTACAAGGAAAATTTGGGCATTTATCATTTGTAGCCATAGTGGTTCTATTACATTTGCCATTACTTAACATTCATAATCTAGACATTACATTAACATCTTAATAAAAGTATTGAGTGTAAAGTACATCAAATCAAACATCTGTCAACTTAAGCAACAAATTGCATCCAACTTAAACTCAATATCTCACTCAATTTTCAAACATTCATTTATGATAAAAAAAAACATGAGCCTTGCATAGAAATAAAAATTGTGTGACCAAGTCACCTTCACTTTCATATCTTCTATCCTAAGATTCGATAATAAAAAAAAGCATAAATAGTTTTCCTTATATATAACTCATGTTTGATTTAAACGAATAAGTTCAATAAGGGGAGTGAATTGAACTATCTCAAATTTTCAGAAAAACATAAAATAACATCTTTAATAAACCAGTCAATTTTAGGATTTGGTTGCATTCAATTTTATGCCCAGAACCAAGATTAGAAAAATATCAAGAATCGAATGATAAATAAAGAGTGTTAGAGAGAGCGGGTAAAAAGATGTACATAATTGATTTTATGTTGGTTCACTCTATTGAATAGCTACATCCATTTACTCAAGCACACCAACAAAGCTCACACAAAAAATAAGAGATTTTACAAACACAGAATCAAAACAGTGAAAGTAAACAATCCAAGAAAGCAATCTATAACCTTACAAGATTGGTTTTCACACGGCAACACCTTTTCACTATATTGTATTCGAAATCCCTATCTAGAGACAATCTAAAAACTCAAAACTAAATTAAGAAAATGAAAAATAATATCATCTAGAAAAAGATAAGTAGAACTAAAAAATAAATTAGGTTAAGTTCTATATTTCGCTTCAAACATGGTACTGGTCTCAGAATTTGCATAAACAACTTCAAGGGCAATGTTCAACTTAATTTATACTTTCTCTAAATAATAGAAAAGATTTCAAAAAATTTGGTGTTGATCTCATGTTAAATGTTTTGAGATAAGAGAGTTAT
>Ga0214542_1009893_pt1 | contig 14394 bp, 5 predicted proteins | sample CNSS1metaG_FD_160096 | JGI IMG/M metagenome (GOLD analysis project Ga0214542, IMG submission 160096) | Root nodule microbial communities from cowpea collected in UCLA plant growth center, Los Angeles, California, USA - CNSS1 | ecosystem: Host-associated > Plants > Roots > Nodule | place: USA...
ATTTTTTTTTTTATATATATATATATATATATATATATATATATATATATATATATATATATATATATATATATATATATATATATATATATATATAATGGTCCATGATCTAAGATGATATATATGTAATGAAGCAAGATAGTAAGTACTTCACATGTTAGTAACACCACCAAAATTAAAATTAGGGTATTTTAATACTTTACTTTATATTTTTTCATTTGAAAACACTTACTTTCCTCATACTTTTCATTTGAAAGAAATATCATTATTTTGTTTTTCGAAATAAGAATAAAATGTTGAAGATTTTTCACTAAATGAATAAATAAGTTTTAATTTAACTTATTCTCCATGGTGTTTTGTAAAGTAATGACACTTGAAAACATTATCTCATTCTAGTTGGTTAGGTCAATAAACAATAAAATAATCAAATTAATTCATTTATAAAATAATGCATGTCATGTTTATATATATATATATATATATATATATATATATATATATATATATATATATATATATATATATTGTGTTTTTCAATTATAGATTCATTATTTACAAATTTATTATATCGATTGGAGTTTCACAATTATAACCGATAAAAGAAGTAACTTACTTTTTCAAAAACAAACAAATAATATTTACTTTCTAAATTTTTTATTTTCTTCCATTATATCAGAGAAAATTTTCATATTTTTATTTATTTCTTTCTATTGACAGAACACACCAAAATTCATTGCCAATTAAAACTCATAACAATAGTATTTTTTATATCACTGAAAGTATTTCTATTTTTTAATATTTATACCAATATATATATATATATATATATATATAATGTCTCATAAATAAATTACAATGTTTAATTTTAAGAATTAAGAACCATATATATATATATATATGTATATATATTAACAAAAAATATTTTTTTTTTATAAATGACACCGGAGATGAAATACATTTTAATAGATATATCGACTTGAAATTTTAAACAAGTACTAAAATTTATATATACACATATTCTATTTAGTTGACCATTTAAGTTGTAACATGTATAAAACAAAAGGTTATTCTACTAATACTAGAATTATCATTGTCTCAGTGACATATAGTATATTAATTTCAGAACTTGATCAAATATATTAGACCTTTGAACACACATTTTAGTATGACATGCACTAGAATATATTATAAGAATATAGATATTTAAACAATGTGACTACAGGGACACAATAAAATCTATGTTTTTGTTACATTATAGTACAAAGTAGATTCTTCATTCTCGTGTACACATTTTCTTTCTAATTTTATTCTTTAATTAACTTTATCTTTTAATTGTGGAAACTACGTGCCCCGTCAATTTTTACCATTTTTATCTTTTTCGTTAAGTAATAATTAATTTTTCTAATTATTACTAAAATAGAAATGTTATTAAATTTAAGAAAAATATATTTTAAAAGATAATTATAAAAAAAATGGATAAAAACTTTAAAGGATAAGATAGTGAGATGTGTACTTAAAAGGGGTTACAGAACATTTATCAAAAACAATTATATATATATATATATATATATATATATAATTATAAATTATTAGTAAAACAAAGTTAATAAATTTAAACACATATATTTTCAGAAAATAATTATAACAAAAATAGATACAAAATATAAAGAGTAAAATGATTAAAAAATAGTTTATATTGATAAGGGCAAAATTGGTAGTCAAATTGTATACCAACAACCTGTAACTGAGTTACCAAAAACAATTTTCTTTATTAATAATTATAGACTATTTGACATTTTTTTTATAATTAGCATTGTTTTAAATAAAAATGTCATTAAATTTATAAAAGATATATTTCTTAAAAAGTAATTATAAAAAAGTAGATACAAATTTAAAAAATAAAATAATTTATATTAGTAAGAATACAATCAATAGCAAATGTGTATAACTTAAAGAGATAGTTATAGATATATAATTATAGATAATTATAAATATAATTATTTTTTTAAAAGTGATTATTTGACATTTTTTTTTAAATTTAACCATTATCTTAAATTAAAGTATGCATTTCTAATAAAAAAATTATCTACAAAATAAATGTAACGTTTCATTTAATTATTATGCTTATGCGGAATTAAAAGACACGTCACACAAAATAGTAATAGGGAGTAGTCCGGGGGTCCTTATCACAATTCCTACAACCTAGACACACACGATGCCAACGGAAAACCAGATACAAGTCTATCAAAGAGGATAGAGTAGTAATGCATAAAACGATACATGGGCCATAGCCCTAAAGAAATCATGAATAAGATAAATCCAGCCCAAAAGGCCAAGCAGCGGAATCACCATTTTCTTGCTGACCACGAGAACCTCGCCCATCTGCTCCCATCAATCAAATTGATGATCATCGCAATAAAGAAGAACCACATACAAGATAACCATACAACAAACAGGGTAAGCTAGAGCCAACAATATTTTCATCATACAGTTAAATATACTTTCACCATCCAATATCCATACAACAACCAAGCATGTTATGACTTTTCAATCAATACACTACGACTCGACTCATCCGGATACGTATAACTTGGTCGGATTCAGCAGATGCCCGCACTTGTGGTGGATACCTCTGCTCACCCCCGAGCTGTGTGTTACAAGTGTTACGATGGATCAATTTTCCCTCACCACAAGGTTAGCCCTTAATGAATTTCGGGCCTCCTGCTACTCTCACCACAGGAGTCAGTCCGCTCTAGGTGAGACTAACTGACCCCTTAGAGTGTCAGGATGCAACCTTACCTTGAATCTGAATCCTTACCTAGTTATACATGGGGCACCACCATGGACACCCACTACCAGGGGCCATGGATTACGTCCCGACCACTAAAGCGCAACCCCGGAGGTCCCACCTAGAGACCCCAAGGAATTACACGCTGACACGGACCAACATTCATAAATCAACAATAAGAGAACATTAAATCATATTTACAATTCCATACCAATCCCTGAGATTAATTCCTCATACGCATCACATTTTGAATCCATACACCTGATCATCACCACCCCATGAGTCTAGGGCCTTATCTCATATCAATACCATGTTCCTTTAGTTCCAAAACACTCATTCATCTCACATGCCAAGTTCCCACAACACCTATCATTCATCATTTATGAATCATGTAACGCATATATAGCAATCCATTAGGCATATATCCATACATATGTACATGTACCTCATCATGGCAGTCATACCCATACAATTCCAATCACAAGAGAGTAAACACACAACCAAACACAATACAGTCTCGCCCAATCCCTCGCTCAGGCTGAAGGGTCTCGCTCAGGCGAGACATTCACGCTCAGGCTAGTCCCCTTCGCCTAGGCGAGGGCTCGAAAAGGGCATCGGGAAGCAACGCGAGATCTCGCTTAGGCGAGATGCTCGCTCGCTTAAAATAAGGAGCGGATCGCCTGGGCGAGCCCCTGTTTGTCTCGGCTAGGCGAGGCTGGCTCGCCTGAGCGAGATCAACAGGTCCCACCACTGTTTCAGCTGTAGCAGCCATGTTTTCCAACCAAACAAATCATGCAAGATAACTCTCACGCATCAAAACGAAAGATCAAACCATACAATCAACAACCAACTCATACACAGTTCAAAACGACTCGAAACTAGAAACCCTAACTTCCCGTACCTGGAAAAGGGTTAACCGAGCTTCGACACGGGACCTCGAAGCGCAACAACTCAAAGATGGGTTCGCAGAACTGGCGGGACAGCGGAACAAAACCAGGGAAACTGTGTTAACGGAGGCTTTTTTAATCGAAAACACAAAACAAGATAGCAAAAAGGAAACTAACACTGTTGGAAGAGACACTTACATGGAGTATAAGTTCCTTTAGCTTAACGTGACAGTGGAACAAAAACCCTAGCGGAGGGGGATTGACGGCTGCAGCTCAAGTTCTCTGAAATGGAATGAAGATGTGACTTAGGACAACTAGAAATGATTTTATCTACTGGACCAGCCCCTTAGGCCCACTTACAAAAACAACCCCTTTAGTTTAGGGCAAAAAGAATAATGAATAATATTAACGGGCCTTACAATAAATAAAAATTTCTATCATAAAATTAAAAAGTTATTCATATTTATTTTTATAGTTATATTAATAATAATTTTATTATAAAAGAAATAAACATACATGCCCTTATATTTATATCTTTTTAATTCAAAGATGTAATTCAATGGAAATATTATATTAGATCTATATGAACATTGTTTACTCTGTTAAGATTTAAAAAAAATCTAAAGAATTAAAATAATTTATTTTCAATCTACTATTAATGTTTTGAATTGATTTTCTGTTATTTATATCCGTTACGGTTTGTATTTAAACACTTTACTAATTATATTAAGGAAAAATCCAACTAAATTTACAGTTACATCTGATATTATGTATTATATATTATATTTTATACACACGTAGGAATAATAACTAATAAAAAAAGATAAGTGATTGGTTCCTAATTCCTTATATAAAGTTACAAGAGGAGACAAACCCCTCAAAGTCACTCACCCACTACTCTCTTCTTCTCTGCATTTTTTCTGTCACAGCCTTTGCTTTCATCTTCCTTTCCACCAATGTCTCACCATGCTGAATCGTCCGACTCGTGAGTCAACTCCTCCTCTCCTCCTCGCTGATTTTCTTCTGTTTTTTCCCAAATGTTGAAATACCCATGCAATGAAATTTGAGTTTTTTTTTTTTGGTTTTGTTTTTTGGAATCAAAATTCAGGAAATCTGTGAAGAAAGACTTCTCCACAGCGATTCTCGAGCGGAAAAAATCTTCTAACCGATTGGTCATCGACGAAGCGGTTACCGATGATAACTCAGTGGTTTCCATGCACCCTCAAACCATGGAGAAAAATCAATTTTTTAACGGTGATACTATCCTCATCAAGGTTCGCTCAATCCTCGGACTCTGAGTTTCACTTAACTGTTTATTTATTTTGTAAAGTTTTTTTTTTTGTTAAATATTGTTATTGGGTATGTGGTGCAGGGGAAGAAACGTAGGAACACGGTTTGCATTGTTCTTGCAGACGAGAAATGTGAGGAGCCGAAGTTAAGGATGAACAAAGTTGTGAGGTCGAATTTGAGGGTTCTTCTTGGGGATGTTGTGTCTGTGCATTCGTGCTCTGATGTTCCGTATGGGAAGCGAGTCCACATTCTTCCCATTGATGATACCATTGAAGGTGTCACTGGCAATCTCTTTGATGCATATTTGAAACGTGAGTCAAACCTTCTTCTCTTCTACCACTTTTGAGGCAGTGATTGATGATCATTATAATGTAATACTTTGTTGCTGTTTTTTGTTTTGTGCTGTCACTTGTCTCTGCTTTGTTGGTTCGTGAAAAGATGAGTTTGGGTAGACAGTATACTTAAGCTTTAATTGAACTAGTGTTTATCATAGAATATTTATTTGAAGTTGCATGAAAAATTGAGAAGGAAATATGGTTAAATTGATTTCATGTTGTTGTGACATATTTACCGAAATCAGGTGAAAACAGATTGTGAATATATTATTAATTAGTTTTCACATGTTGCTCCAAATACTTGTAAAAGTGCTTGGAAGATAAATTCAAGTAAGGCCAAGCCAATGTACTAATAACGGCGTTAATTTTTTTTCCATGTTCATGGTTTTTCGCCTTTTTAATTGGAACAGTTGGTGTGGGATTATTAATGTTGCCGGGATTTCATTTGATGACCTTTCCATTACATATTCTGCAGTTGTGTAAGAGGCTTTAACTGCATTTTTGTTTATAATTTGCAGCATATTTCTTGGAGGCTTATCGTCCTATCAGAACGGGAGATCTATTTTTGGTTCGAGGAGGGATGAGAAGTGTAGAGTTTAAGGTAATTGAAACTGATCCTGGGGAGTATTGTGTGGTTGCTCCAGACACTGAAATATTCTGTGAGGGGGAACCTGTGAAAAGAGAGGATGAAGAAAGGCTTGATGATGTTGGGTATGATGATGTGGGTGGCGTCAGGAAGCAAATGGCACAGATTCGTGAGTTGGTAGAGCTTCCTCTTAGGCACCCACAACTTTTTAAATCAATTGGTGTGAAACCACCCAAAGGAATTCTGCTGTATGGACCCCCAGGATCTGGTAAGACCCTGATAGCAAGAGCTGTGGCTAATGAGACAGGAGCGTTCTTCTTTTGTATCAATGGACCAGAGATTATGTCTAAACTTGCTGGAGAGAGTGAAAGCAACCTTAGGAAAGCATTTGAAGAAGCTGAAAAGAATGCCCCCTCCATCATATTTATTGATGAGATTGATTCTATTGCACCCAAGCGGGAGAAAACAAATGGTGAAGTTGAAAGGAGGATTGTTTCTCAACTTTTGACACTTATGGATGGATTGAAATCCCGTGCACATGTTATTGTTATTGGAGCTACAAATAGGCCAAATAGCATTGACCCTGCATTGAGAAGGTTTGGTAGATTTGACAGGGAAATTGATATTGGTGTTCCTGATGAAGTTGGGAGACTTGAAGTCCTTCGCATACATACCAAAAACATGAAGCTTTCAGATGATGTAAGCTCAGCATTGCTTAACTTTCATTTATGCTAATGAGTTTGTATTTTTTTTTTTCATGCGTGCCTAACTTAGTGCAGGACTGGTTGCTATGATAGTCTAGAGGATAGAGGTGCCTTGGCACTGACTCCAAAGAAATTTTGATTTTTTATTTCAAAAAATACATTTTTTTTTAATTCTTTTACTTTTTTATGTTAAAATTAAATTTTGTATATATATGAGGCCCTTGTTTATTATTTTAAAATAATTAAAAAAGAGGTTAGTTTGTTTTTTTAAAAAGAAGTTTCATGTTTACATGTTAAGATTAAGATTTGCATACATAGGTACCCTTTATTTATAATTGTCAAAAGGACCCACAAAAGGTCAGGATCGGCCTTGGCGTGTATACTGTTAACTTTTATGGATTCAATTTACACTTAATGTAAATTACTCTATGTAAATAATGTCCAAGCAGGTTATAGTAAGCGCGATGTGAAGGTTTGTTTCTAGTTGTAGTTATTGTTAAGCACATTTTTTTATTTTTCTTTTATTGAACTGCACCGGTTCCCTCACTGTAGGTTGATTTGGAGAGAATTTCAAAAGATACTCATGGATATGTTGGTGCCGACCTTGCTGCCCTTTGCACTGAAGCTGCTCTGCAATGCATCCGGGAGAAGATGGATGTCATTGATTTGGAAGATGAGAATATTGATGCTGAAATACTGAATTCTATGGCAGTTTCAAATGAACATTTCCTCACTGCTTTAGGAACTAGCAATCCATCTGCTTTACGTGAAACTGTTAGTAATTTTTTTTTTGTTTCTCTAAATTTAAAACACAATTAGCTGGTGAGAGTTTGTCTTTTAATGTTCTTTCCCCTAACTAGTTATTTTATTTTTCTGAAAGGTTGTCGAGGTGCCTAATGTCAGCTGGGAAGATATTGGAGGTCTTGAGAATGTCAAGCGTGAGCTGCAAGAGGTCATAAATCACAACTATCTTAGTTAAACATTGTGACTTACTTTAATATCAATATAATCTGAAAGAATCTTACCTTTTTGGTGTAGACTGTTCAATATCCTGTGGAGCACCCTGAAAAATTTGAGAAATTTGGTATGTCACCATCAAAAGGAGTTCTGTTCTATGGTCCTCCCGGATGTGGGAAAACTTTGTTGGCCAAAGCAATTGCTAATGAATGTCAAGCTAACTTCATCAGTGTGAAAGGCCCAGAATTGCTCACTATGTGGTTTGGTGAAAGTGAGGCCAATGTTCGAGAAATTTTTGACAAGGCCAGACAATCAGCTCCATGTGTCCTCTTCTTTGACGAGCTTGATTCTATTGCTACCCAGGTCTCTATTTTTGTCATGTATTATTACTAGTTTGTCATATTAGTATGCCCTTTGATTTATTGTGTCTGTTTTTATTATTGCTTATTATTGCTTATAACATGTTTTAAAATACTCCATTGATCTTACTCACCAAAGTTACATTTTGGAAGTTTTTTAATACCTTTGCAGTTGTTTGTGTACTCATTTTCTTCACCGTGTCATTGTTGTAGAGAGGAAGTAGTGTTGGGGATGCTGGTGGAGCTGCTGACAGAGTTCTGAATCAACTTCTCACTGAAATGGATGGCATGTCTGCTAAAAAGACTGTGTTCATAATTGGGGCAACCAACAGACCCGACATCATTGACCCAGCACTTCTACGGCCTGGCCGTCTAGATCAACTGATCTATATTCCTCTCCCTGATGAAGAATCCCGTTATCAAATCTTCAAGGCATGCATGAGGAAGTCACCTGTCTCAAAAGAGGTTGATTTGGGAGCACTAGCTAAGTATACTCAAGGCTTTAGTGGTGCTGATATAACAGAGATATGCCAGCGGGCATGCAAGTATGCTATTAGAGAAAACATAGAAAAGGTATTATTTTGCATAGTTGGTTGGTGATAAAAAATTCTGATTCTTTTCCTATACCTGCTCAGTGAGTTTCTGATCATTATGTTTGATCTGGGTATATACCTATCTTTTCGGTTTCTTTCAGGACATAGAGCTTGAGATGAAGAGAAAAGAAAACCCTGAGGCCATGGATGAAGACAATGAAGAAGATGTTGCAGAGATCAAGGCTGCTCATTTTGAAGAGTCGATGAAGTTTGCGCGTAGGAGTGTTAGTGATGCTGATATACGTAAATACCAGGCATTTGCTCAGACCTTACAGCAATCCCGTGGCTTTGGAAGTGATTTTAGGTTTCCAGAGACTGGTGGTTCAACAGGTGGATCTGACCCCTTTGCAACTTCTGCTGCTGTGGCTGAAGATGATCTGTATAGTTAGGTTTTACGTTTTTTGAATAGTTTGCTCCAAAGACGCGTTTTAAGGTTTTTTTTTTTTTTTCAGCTTTTAATTTTCGTATACTAAAAAAGTAACCAACATCAGTATCAGCTTTTGTAAAACTCATATCATATATGATGGACGAATTTCTGATTGTGTTGAAAAATAATTTTGCATATCTTTCGTAGCTTGCTTGCCTAATTTCAATTCAGCTGGTTTATCAGTATAACGTTATCAACCTAATTTTGGAGATTACTGCGTTACTCCCAAGTTTTTTGTGAGTTTCGGTACCTTGGATGTCATCAATTATACTTGGAGGAATTCACATGATTGTTGTGAGAATCAATTGCCAAAATATCTTTTGACAGCCATATTTTTGCAAACAATCACTTTAATAATAAAATATTACACTCAGTCTGAGGAAAATGGCATAATTAAAAGTGAAAAATTATTATTGTATGCGATAAAATGAGTGTCAAAATATTGAAACTCAGAAAAAAGAGTTTAACAAATAATTAGGATATCGTTTGCAATTGGTACTAATCTGGTCTTCTATGTTATCATTGTTTATGCTTGACTATTACTGGCTTAAAGAAAAGATTGCATATTGCTTTGCTTTGTTTTTACATCAAATGTACATAAGCTAATAATGACATTATAGTTTGCGCACCCTTGACTTAGTATGCTCAATATAATACTTAGAAAGAAAAAAATGTTTTATTTATTTATTTTTTAAAACAGGTAAATTTAGTTTTAATTTTTAATAATATTTAGTCATTTTTACTCCTTTTAGTTTCAAAATGTATTATTTTTTAAATCTCAAAGTGATTTCAATAATGTTTTATAAAGGAAAAAGGGGGTTTACATAATATGCTAAGGGGAATAAAAGTAGTGTATTTCAAAATTAAAAAGACCTATAAAAACAGTTTTTTAAGGGAAACTAAAACTAAATTACATATCCATGAATAAAAATCATATTTTGCCCTTATAAAAATAGAATATGTGCCTATTTTTATAATTCTTTTTTCTTCCAATTGGACAGGTGCTTTAAAAAATAAGACTGTTCTCTATTTCTTTTTCCAAACAAACAACCTTTTAATAAAAAAAATTGAAACTGAGAATTTTGTTTATTAACTCATTCAATTATAATAACTTCTATCCAATCTTTTTACTAAAATGTAACATTTTATATGCCAAATTACCAGTGAAAAGTAAACTAAAATGCAGCTTCATAAACTCCTTAGATAGGTTTGAAGGTTCAATTAACTAAACGAACACAAAAAAAAAAAAAAAATCAGTACAGAAACTGAAAATTATAAGCCAATGCGCCAATCACACTGAACATAATGTACTTCACGACAACATGCAAAACATTACATAGTATAATATGACATCACCCTATTGGGGTGGTACAAGGTATATAATGTTCCTTTGGCGTTATTACATGCATGGCAAATATGCTGATGGCTTGGTAAAAACAAAAACATCTTCTCTGTTTCTCATGTTCTGTCAATGTCTTAAACACTGACCTATACACAACAAGAAAAGAATACTAACATTTTCACCTTGCCTATGCACATCCCTCAAAATTGCAACGAGTATCAATCACAAAATGCAAAGCAAAGCGACACAATCTTCTCATCTTCCCACCATTTACAAACACTTGAAACCAAACTCTTCTCCATTCCTCATCATCATCATCATCCTCGTGGCTTCTCCAAACGCATTCCAGAACAGCCACTAGAACCAAGAGTGTTATAGTTGACGAATCTGCTTGGAGCTGAGTTATGCCTATACCCTTTTGGCAAACAATTCTTCACCTGTCCCTCTCTGAAGACACTGTGTTTGTGACCAAGATGTGGCTTCAGATAAGTTTCAGCTTCGGATAAAAAGAGAGGCCTCGTAACTGTGCTGGGAGCACTTTGAGGAATGACCCTTGCAGCGATGGTGATGTGAAGGGAGTTCAGAGAGAGGAGGAAGAACAGGGCGAGAAGAGAGATATGTGTAATGGGAGACATTTAGATTTTTGTTTTGAACTTGTGTTGTTTGGTTTGAGTATGTGAAAGAAAGAAGGGGTTTTATGGTAGATTTTTGTGCAGAGGTTGTCTTAAATAGGCTCGTGAATAGCTACAGAATGCAGGTATGCACAGCTCATTGGTGGTACACAAATAACTTTGGAGGTGTGGTGGAGGTGAGTTGGAGAGGTTGGTGTTCTTTTTTTTTTCTTCTGTGAGGATGCTCGTGAGTTCATGTTTATTGCACTCACTCAATTTTTTGTGCTGTTTTTTTGCCCCTAAATCCAAGTAATATATCTTCTTTTTGTTCACGATTAGTTAGCATATGTCTCACAATGAAATGTTATAACACTGTTTTCTCTTTATTAAAGTGAAGAAAAAAGTGATGCAGGAAGTCACCTGGTGAAAAATAATTGAGATTTTGCCAACCAATTGGGGAACCATTTAAAGAAGATTGTAGCACAATTATGAGTGTGTTGATGAGTCAGTGTAAGAATTGAAGTGGATTAATTAACAACTTTCAATATCATCATCTCTATGTAACTATTCACTATACTCTTTACTTCCCATTATATTGGTTGGCCACCTAATCACCCTCATCAATCTTATATAGAAAAAAATGCAAGATTTCCCCCCATCCACACATTCCAAAAAACCCTCTTAATAACACACATTTACCCCACCCATAATTTTAATACTTCACCTCAAAGGCTTAAGTTATTGTAGACAAGGTTAGACACATCATGGTAAAGTAAAAATCTTAATTTTGCATAGATTGAAAAAAAAAATTGCAACTTTTAGTCTTTTTATGTGAATTTCCATTGCCCTATTAATTGAAATGATTCAACAAGTACAAGGGGACATGTAAATCTTGTGATGTTTAAAGAGAAGCAAAAGAACATGAACCCCACCCCCGAAATCTTTTGTTTCCCCTCATCTTTTTTCAAAGTTTATGCAATCTGGGAACAATTGGTTAAGTTGGGTCTGAAATTTAATGGACATGGGCTTCATAGTGCAGTTTAACTACTGACACTGGCCACAGCTACTCACACCCAACATGTAGCTTCATATCACAGAATTGGACCCACTTTATTTCCTTCACACATGAAGCTCTTACCTTTTCACACACTTTCCCCAGATATGTAAAGTGGCTCTCAGAAGATGTTCATCAACCATTTTTCACTGACACTAATAATTACACAAAACTAATCTCGGATAGAAGCAAGAGAATCTATTGGAAGTGTTTGAAAACCTCACGCATAGCTGAACCACCCACAGTAAAAGGTCATAAAATATGCAAACTGTAACATTTATGGTTCACATTCACCAACAAACTGTAATATAATATATTTATCAAACAATAAACTTTATTAAAATAACTTATGTTAAAAATTAAACTATAAATCTAATTTAATTTAACTTTACAATACCATATTATTAATATTTAGTTTCATGTTTATTTAAATCTTGATTTCGACTCTTAAAAGCAAGGCATGTTTATGGTGTTTTTTTTTTTAAATCAATTTCTAAGCAATATGTAGTCTAGTTTTATTTATCTTTCTGTAAATTGAGAAGATCGATTAATTAATGTAAACATTGGACTACGAAATCATAATGCTTAGACTATTCATTAATTTCTCCGAAGACACCGCCAAAATTAGTTTGCTCACGGGAAGCACGTCACAAGTTGAAACTACATTAGACACGGGTATGACACAAATCAAACAAGAATATTCCTAAATATTTGAAAATTTTAGGACACAATATTATTTTAGTAGTACAAGATAAAAATAAATTCATGTGAGTTAGAGCTGTATAAATCTCATGTGAGTTGAAATAAAATATTATAAGTTTTCTTATTATTATGATACTCTTATTTGCGTTACTATAAATTAAGAAAAGTTTAAATTTATAAATTACGGTTATTATTTATGAGTATTCGAAATGTTCATGAATTGCAGCGCTCAACCTGAATACGTTATCTGACACATGTGACATATACGACTGTTAAAGGGTTTGAAAATTGTCTATATTTTATCACTGTAAAAGTTATTTGTCATTCATATATCTTAATATTTAAAAAGTTTTTATCTCCATTCTAGATAAATCCAAATTGGTTTCTATTTTTTTTCTCGATTAGATCCCAACTTTTAACAGTTGATATAATTTAACCCTTTTTATTGTTTTATTCATATAATTTATGTTTAATCAATGAGATAGTATTCACACTTTTATTTACACCTTTGTTTAGATATATGTTAGTTTGGTTTCTATTTCTAAAAGATTCTCGATTGAATTCCAATTTTTAAAAATATATTTTAATTATTTATATATATATATATATATTTATAAATAAATATTTAGAGTATATTTAATTATATAAATATTTTATAAGTTTTTAATTGATGAATTAATATCTTTAATTGAATAAATTAAAATAATTATTATATTTATATATTAAATTATTCTATTATAACTAATAATTGGAATTTAATTTATAACTGTCAATGATTTAAATTATAATAGTGTTGCATATTTATATTTATACAAAAAATATAATATAGTTTTTTTAATTTTTTTTTTAAATTTTATTTTAGAAAAAGGTCAGCGAGCCACGAACGGATTAATCCGTCTTTGGTTTGTCAGTTTGTCGGGCTAGACAGACCTAGTTAAAACAGGTTGGTGGGTTGAAAATTCTAACCTAACCCATCCCTTTTCTGGTGGACTGATAGGCTAGTCCAACGGGTTAATTGTCCACTTTAACACTCTTATATAAGATAAACTTTCTTTGACGTAAGAAACATTTGATATTTTAAATATATCACATACATTTGTTTAGATGATATTTTTACATAAATATGTTGAATTCATAATTCTAAAGGACATAAACGTGACTATACTAATATTGGACTATTCAAAAAAAAAATATTAAACGATGATAATTGATGGAGATTTTTATAACCTTGTCTTTGTTGTAAAAGAAAAAATTGTTTGTATTATTTTTTAAATATGAGAAGATATTTCGTACCTTGAGAATAGATATAAAGAAACTCTTTTATATATTTAACATTGTATAATCTTATTTATTTGGATATTTATATATATATATATATATATATATATATATATATATATATATATATATATATCACTGTTAAAAAAACTCATTTTTTTTACTAATTTTGTTTTGATTTTTTTTTCAGAAAATACTTACAAATCTTGTTGTGAAAAATAATTGCAGGAAATTACTGCCAATTGTTTTGCAAAATATTTTGTATAAAATACTTTTTACAACAAATTTTATAAAAAATACTCATGAATTTTATAATTTTGTAGAAATAATTACCCACGAAAAAATTATCTGCCAATTAAGATTCTTAAAATAAATAAAAGGAAAAAATATTTTCTTACAAAAAATTTTGGATGTAATATAAATTTTTTTAATAATATATATATATATATATATATATATATATATATATAGAATTTGAATT
>Ga0214542_1009897_pt1 | contig 14387 bp, 6 predicted proteins | sample CNSS1metaG_FD_160096 | JGI IMG/M metagenome (GOLD analysis project Ga0214542, IMG submission 160096) | Root nodule microbial communities from cowpea collected in UCLA plant growth center, Los Angeles, California, USA - CNSS1 | ecosystem: Host-associated > Plants > Roots > Nodule | place: USA...
AAAAAAGGAATTAATTCTTTTACTCTTTATCATAATCTTTTTAATATAAATTTAACATCTCACCTATTTAGAAAAAAAGATAAAATTTATATTCAGAAATCATAATTATCACAATGAAAGACATAACAAAATTCATACCACTTTAATTAAATAAGCAACACAGTATAAATTCAAAACTTTAAAAAAAAATTACCTTAGGCAGCAAAAAACACAAAATTCCTAAATTTCATAATTAAGGATTATAATAATTTGGGAAAAAGTATAAGTAAGGTTCATACCAATTTCATAAAAGAATCCCTCAAATCATAATTAGGTTTATACTAATTTGGGATAAACTTAATTTAGAGAAACATCTTAAAAAGAATCATAAATCTGACATACATAAATCATAATATGATACTAACCTTGATCTGTGAGAGATCATGCGAGAATTACTTCAATCTCAATCTATGTGTTCCCCAAACCTCTATTTTCCAATCTATCTCTTTGTATTTATTTCTTGGTTTAATTAGTCGGATGGTACCCACTTTCGTTCATATGTGTCCGTTTGGTACCCGCTTTTAAAAATGTGTCAATCTAGTCTAAACTTTTGAAAAGTGTCTTAATCAGGTCCCTTTCAGACAAAAATTACTATAGTCGTTAACTGTATTGATATTTAAAATGAATTACAAAATTAAGAATTGATATTTATATCAAAATTTAGGACCTAATATTTTTTTGCTGAAAAGGACCTAACTGAAACATTTTTTCAAAAGTTGGGACTCAATTGTACCTTTTTAAAAGCAGGTATCAAACTAACACATCTAAATAAAAGTGGATACCATCCGACTAATTAAACTTTATTCCTCTTCACACACTTTCATGATAATTTACATAGTAAAAACATGCTATAACAAAAAAAAATTCCTAATCTCTTTTATAATCCAATATTTCCATTAAATTTTTTATTTTATTTTTTATTATAATTTTCATAATATAAATTTAATATAAATAATATAGTTATTCGTTTGACTAATTTCAAATTATTATATCTTATAATAATTTACTGATATAATTTATTTGACTCTAAAACAATTGAGTATATATATGGATAACCTTTTTTATTAATTTTTAGAATACATTAGAGTAGATGGTATATAACGTTAGTTTTAAGACCTTTACTTTCATTTTTCAGTATATGTTTTTTAATATTTTAACCTTTGCTAATGTATTTAGAATTGTTCAGTTATGAATGTCTTATATGGTTACGCAATTCTGTGTTTTTATTTTATAAAATAGATTAAACTCATAATTGTTGATTGTTGAAGATATATACGAAGAAGTCTGATAATAAAAATTGTTAAATTAAACATTATAAAACTAAATAGTATTGAAAAATTTCTAAAACAATAACTATTTAAGCTATAATCGTCCTCATATCTATACATATAACGACAATTTTGTCATAATTAATGTATAAATAAGAACACATAAATTTAAACAAAATAAGGTGTAGTTGTTTTCGTTATCACTTGCTTAATGTATCAATAGTACCATTTTCCTATTTCAAAAAGCCCCTTTTATCGCTATAATGCTTCCCAATAATCTCCTCTACTTAAATTCATTTACTCAAATTAGTCAAACTCAAAGTAAAATTGAGACATTAGAGTTTGTCACAAATTCTGAATTTATGATGTGTCGTTACTAAATGTTTATTGCATGTTCAGTTTTTTTAGAAAAAGTTGAATATGTTGCGATGATGTTTTGTTTAATCCTTCAAACTTTGTTGTAAGCATAAAAAAATGTTGGACCCCATTAAAAAAACAAAAATGTCTAATATACAAAGTCAAAATTGAATGGTTCCTTGTGGATATTGATTATCATGAAGTTGTTTTTGTCAACGGAAATGATGGCTCCATTTTGTTACAAGTTGAGTTTGTATGATATCTCTCAATTAAAATATCTAACAATTGAGTACATTCATGCACCAAATTTAACAATTGATCGAACTATTTACTCATACACCAACTTCTTTTTCTTTTTTCATTTACATTTTTTAATTTCTATTTTTTTCCCATTACAGCACTTATATTTACCTCAGATTATTTCTGTTTTTTTAGCTCCTTATTACAATTATCAACCCAAAACCTTTTGTCTAAAACTGTCTAGGCACCATGTTAGCTGTGATCATGTAGATAATTAAAAATGGTTTCAAACGGGAAAAACATGCAATCTTTTATAATTTAATTAAAAATTAGTTTTAATCAAATTATATATTGTTCTTGTATCCAATAAGTATCATATTAAGTATCATATTGTTTTAGAAGTCGAAGTCAAATATAATTTAAATATTTTTTTCCTCCTTCTATTTTTTAAAAAACATTTTTTAAAGATGAAATTGTGATGAAATTTCATATATATATATATATATATATATATATATATTTTTTTTTTTTATACGTGGTTGAGATATTTCAAATACCTCAATACTTATATGTAATATACTTTACTAATAAAAGAAATATACGTTGAACTCATACTTTGTTTATTTTCTCAATGTATAAACTATATTTTACTATAGAATTTTACCATAACAAGAACAAACTTGTTTCTATTTGAATCAGATACAAAACGACAAATCATTAAGATAACATTCTTAAATATTTTAGAAAGATAAACTGCCTTTTTTAGAAAAATAAACTAGAAAGGTTCTCATTTATAATTAATATCAGATTTTCACCTCAACTCTAAATCCTAATTGTATCTTTCAAAATATATCTTGGATTTTACCCTTGATTTTTATCATAACAAGAACATAATTGTTCCGATGTTTCCTTTGAGTCGGACACTAAGATACAAATCATCAACTTTAATAGCGGTATTAGATCTTTTAGAAGGACAGATCAGAATTTCTTAGAAAAATAGAGTTGAAAGGTTCACCTACATCTATAAAAGAAAGCTTAAGGAAAATCAATAATGTATTATTGTTTATCAGCAAAACAAGTATTACAAGAAGAGGTAAGGCACATGAATAACCGCCTAGAGGATATACACACTTGAATTGTACGAATCAAACTCAAAAACAGAAGAACAATTGCAAACCATCAATTTCCCCTTTACGAAAGGAAATTATGAACAAATTAACGAAGTTTTTTTTTTTTTTTTTCCAGGGAAATATCAAGGAGCTCTTGCTGCTGTTAACTAATTAACGAAGCTGCACTGCTTCCTGATCTCACCATCGTAGCCGATAAGCACTTGTATAGAACCCATGCGCACCATCGCTTGGGCAAACTTCTCAGCCCAACTTGCACCATTGTATGCATTGCTTTCAACCATTGGCTTTGTGGATTGAGTGGCGAATAGGGTCTGATCCGATGTCAACAAGCCACGGTGGTTGATCAAACCCTCATAGTATTTGCTGTCCAAACGAATAGGAGTGGAAGGTTCCAGAGAAACTGTGGTGCCTGTGACAGCGGGTGGCGGAGGACACTGCTTTTTCAACGTTTCAGCATATGAAGGGTCGAGTGAGGGATCTTGTGTGACCGTGCCACTGAAAGAGTATAAGCGATTCGAGAAGACACCACAACTAGCCACACCGATTGAATGTGCTCCTGAAAGTGTGACCATTTCATCTACGGACAAACCCTTTTGTCCAAAGTTATTGATGAGTTGATCAGCGTTGAAACCCGGTCCAGGAAGATTCTGTGGAACTTCGTCACCAATAGAGACACGACCATCTCTGCGTCCTGATGGAACATCATAGTTTATTCCACCAACTTTGGAAGCACTGTCTCGTGCTGCAAAGGCCAAAATGTCAGCACATGATACTGTGTTAGGGCATGCAGCCTCCAACTGGGTCTTGGCCTCGTCAATCACCTCGAACCCACGTAAGCTTGGGTTGTTGATGAAATTGTCTCGTTCAGCTGGCGGGTTTCCCGGTGTAGATGCTAGTAACACAGAACCATCACATCCCTGATCAACACAGGAGCAGCACAAAGCAATTTCAGAATCAGAAACTCATATATTTTTAACTTTTGTTCTCTTTGAAGTGATTAAGAAGAAACTCATCTATATATATATATATATATATATGAATTGAACTTACCCTAACAAAGCAATCATGGAAGTGCATTCTGATGATACCAGCTGCTATGCCTGGGTTGGCAGAAATTGCTTTTTCTACAGTGCTTTTCACTATTGCCTCAGCAGATGGGCATGTGGACCTATAGAAACCCACTTCCAGAGATGCTGAGGCCAATGAAATCAGAACCAAAGCAGAAACCATTTGAAGCAAGCATGGAGTAGTATCCATTGTTATTGTTGTTGTTGGTTTGTTTGAATGTTTCAAGACAAGACCAGAAAGAGATTTGTGTTGTACTTTTGTATATGATGCTGTTGACTATTGATTAAGGAAGAGGTGGAGAGAAATTGAGCTCAAGCAAATGTATTTATAGGTTTATTTCTTGTGAGATGATTCGTGAAGTTTTTTATTAGGGAAACAATCAAATTTAAAACCGTGTTGTACCCTGCAAATAAAATAAGTGGCAGTTGAATTTGTCTGTCTTGAACCTTTCTCTTCGTGCTCATGACTTTGTCTCTTATTTTTACCTTAGCGTTAGCATAAGAAAATGAAATTAAACCTAACTCAAATCCTACGACGCATAACATATTAATTGACCTATAGCAAGAGGGTAAAGGGTGATGACAAAAATAGCGGCTGAAGTTCAGTTGGAAATTTTGCAGGCTCTTTGGTGGCTGCATGTGGCATTTAACTGATGCAATTTGATGAAGTGTTGGCATTTGTTTACAATTAAGGTGCTGAATTGTTACCACTTGCCACTGCATGTTGCTTATGTGAACAAGCTAGGAAGCACACCAAAAAAGAAAAAATAATAGTATTTTAGTTGGACCAGATTAGATTATATTAGAATGATGGTACGTTTTCTGCTATAAAATTAATGTAGAAACTTTCATGGTAAAGGTTCTAATAGTAATTGATTAAGATATACAAATTAACCTCTTGTACACCAATAATTAGGAAGTGTTCAAAGCAACAAGAGTTGCAAGACCTTTTCTGTTTTAAGATGATAATGATATTCACTTCTTCATTTTTTTTATTTCAATATCAACACCATTGCAATAATTCGGAATTATTGTTGAAACAAGTGGAAGACTTTTGGAACAAACCAAATCTATTTGAAGTCTTTTGCAAAACTTAAAGTGAATAGAAAAACATTGAAGACTTTGGAACAAACTGATTAATTATCCATATTACATCAAGTGTGGAGCTCCTAGTTTTTCTTCATCAAATTAAAATTGAAAATTAGTATTCACTGATTTACAAAACTATCGTTTATTTGTAATGAGGTTTTTTTTTTTTTTTTTTAACTCTCAAATCTCATTTACTTTACAAATATATTGATTGAACTATACCTGAATTATATTAATTGCTAAAAGTATTGCTCATTTGCGTTGTACTATTTTATAAAAAGGAAAAAGGATTTGACAATCATCATACCAAAAACATTCACTTCACAACTTTAAATAAAAATATTTTATCTATGTTTATTTTTATTTTTTAATTTAAAATATATATATATATATATATATATATATATTATTAAAGTGGTTGTAAAGTGGGTGTATTTTTTTAAAAGTGTTAAAAATACTCTTTTCCTATAAAAAAAATTGTATTTATTTTTGTAACAAAGTTTATATTTTAGGTATATAAATTGATTTGTCAATCCGAAAAACAAGAACCCACCATTTCTATTCTTTTATTGCACTAGTACTAAATTCAATTTTCTTCGAAAGCGATAGCTTAATTTTTTTAATACATTTTAAATAACATCTTTTAAAACATATACAAATTTTAGAAGGACATTTTCCACTTTTCATTTTCACATAATATTATGATGAATTTAAATTTGGTTGGAACATCCCACTATACCATTTTATGGCTTAGTTGTGTTGGCAACACTTAAACATTGTTGCCTAAAATAGGAATAGAGCACGGTTGTTTATTATTTTCTATAATGCTAGTTTAATTTGCCTCCAAGACTAATCATATAAAAAAAACGTTGCTTATTTCTTATAATTAACATGTAACATGTAATAGAATGTGGACAACTAAAAACAACACATATTAAAGCGTGGACATGTTAAGCCACATTTTTTAAATTGTTGGTATTTTAAACCACATTTATTTTAAGTAGCCTTTATATATTTTGTTCATTATTTATTTTAAATTGTCTCAAAATATCCCAATTAAAAACTTATATATGCACGTAAATAGTAATAGCTCTTAGATACATTATTTTTTTTAATTAATAAAACTTTGAATTGGTATAATCTTAAAAGCCCTAATGAAAATTGAAAGATAATATTACACATTCTTTCGATGAAATTAAAAAATCTAGCTTTGATATTTTTTTCATAAATATAAATTAAAATTACACGTACCAATAAACTAATAAACTAATAAACTCTAAAATTAATAACATGAAACTAATAATTTTTTTCCAAAATATTCAAAATAAAAAAATCTCTCTTCGCGCCCATCGTTTATAACCTTAAATCAAGAATGATTTTCCCTCTTCCACCAAGAATGCAACTCACACTCGCCATTCACTCTATGTTTGTCAAAATCCGTCATCATTGTCTACTCTCTTAACAGATTGAAACGCAGCAAGGAGGTGAAGGGTTGCAACGTACATCAGGTATTTATTTCACTAAATTCTAAATTTTTTTATAGTACAATTTGGATGGAGAATAAGTTTAAGGTAGTAGTTTTGGATTTTGAGAGATTCGATTGCTTCTTACGTGCAAGGACGTTATAGTAGTCTAATTGTTTTTAAATTAATAAAGTTTTGAGTGAATTAAGAGTCTAGGGTTAGGTTCAAAATACAATTTGTTGCGATTGGAATTGGAAAAATTTAATTGGGTTTCGTTGGGGTTTTTTTCTAATTGTGGAAGAGGGAGTTTCATTAAGTATAACATAATTGTGGAATGATTTATGATTTTATTTGAATTAAAAAATATATAATCTTGAAAACCCTGTTTATGAGTTGTTTTTTTACACTTTGATTAGAACAGAGTTAAAGGAAAGAAGCAACTAAAACGTGTTTTCATTTTTTTCTGCACTAAGACAGATCGAGAAAAAAAGTTTTTCAAAATTATGGTACCCAAACCAATTTGTTTTTACTTCTTTAAAATACAAAAACTCTTTTCATAAGCAGTATTCAAACATGCCATCAATTTTTTTGGCAGTTTTTGTTTTTAAGATTTGCCAATATCACAAATGCTTGGATATTTATCGTTGTATATCTTTTTAGCTTAATTAGCATTCAATTGCACTGAACCACATCTATTTTTATTTATTTATTTTGTAAATGATATTGGATTACCACTACTCACAAAAGTTGGAGAAGATATGTTCTGTTCGACCATTAGGTTAGTGCATAGTGAGAGTCTTCCAAAATCTTGGTTATCCAATGGCAGTGCCAATGTGTTCCTAGGTTTACTCTTACAATTCTGTTCTTTTGGAGTGATATGAATTTCTTTTGGAGCTTTGGTGTATTTCACTTTTCCATGTATTTGGATTAAATATCATTGTTCTTCAATACTTTGATGATATCGGGAAAGTGGATGAATTGGATTTCGGTTGCCAAGTGGTAGTTTGTATGTAACAACTTGTATTGTTCACTGGTTTGTAATTTTATATGAAATTAACTTTGGTTTATTCTATGCAACTCTTTTCTCAGGCCCAATCAGGAATAGTTTTTGTTGGCTCCCATCTGATTAATGAAAAAGCATCATGGCCATATTTGCATTTATGATTTGTTCTTATTATTGTCTTATTTTTTTGACTTTGATCATGCCATGAAAGTAGTGGTTGTTCACGTAAATAAATTGTTTGTGAGGCTCCACTTGGAATTAACCTAGTTTTATTCGGTGAAGTGTTGGTCTAGTATTCTTGCTTCATTATGTATATTAGGTGACATTGCTTTAGCTTTTAATGTTTTCAGTTGTACAAATATGATTTTACATATACATTATGGTATTTGCACATTTAATTTTATTACCAAATGTTATGACTTTTACTTATGGTTTCTCCAATTACAAAACTTATGAAGATGAATTTAATTGTCTATTACCTTTTTAATTTCATAATTTAAAATAAATAAGTCTTTTAATAATTTATATGACTGATTATATTTTTATCTTGCTCAAAATAAATTGGAAGAATAAAAAATTAATTATATGACTGATTATATTTTTATCTTTTAATTATTTTTTTATAAATGCTATAATTTTAGTCCAAAATAATAAGTCACACTAAAAAAAAAAAGTGTTCCCTAAAAATACAACTTATAAGAATAAATCACATTTTTAAAAATGTTGATTAAATACTATCAAAAGAAAAGGTAGCGTATAAAATGTGTTGCCTAAAGAATAGCCAACATTTAAAATGTATTACCAAAAGAATTGGCAATGTCTAAAATGTGTTGCCTAAAAAATATGCAACGTTTGAAATATGTTGTCTAAAACTATGAATAAATCGTTGCCTATACACTCATAAAAAAGTGTGGTCAATTGTACTTGTCTAAGACAACGATTTTCAAAACATTGGTGGCCTTAGAAAAAAAAAGCGTTGCCTTTGAGCAATGGCCACGACCGCAAACTCCACGGTTGAAAAATTGTTGTCAAACTGTTGCCTAAACTTAAGGCCACAAATATAATGCTTTTGGCAACACTTTTCAACTGTTGTCTAAACTAAAAAATAGTGTAGTGTCAATACTAATTGTTAATTTCTATTTAATAAGCAAACACAATAAAAGTAAAATTATTTGAAAAATAACAATAACCAATGGAAGCTACAACATCCAATGCATCAACTTGATGGAGACCAGTGAATGCCTTAGGCATGTTCACACTGATGATGTCAGTGAGAATCTTGTTCTTCTTGCATAAGGCCTGCAACTTTACAAAGAAATACTTCCTCAACTGATCTTTTAGTCTTGGATTTACTTGTGACACCAATATCTTTAATGAAATTTTCCCACTCCAGTTTGTGTTACTGCTGCCAAACTTTCAAATAAAATTTTCACACTCCCAGTCTATATCATTGTTGTCAAACTCTCAAATAACATGCTTCTCCTATTGCCTCTAACTATCCTTAGTTGAGTTGTTGCAAGATCTTCCTAAGAAAGGTTCATGGATTTGTTTTTTGCCACTAGATTTTGAACCATGGGCCTGCATTTCCTTACATGCTAATAATGGTTCGGTGTACCTTGTAGGCATAAACAAACTTGAAGCAAAGATTTGATAAAGTCAAGTGCATGAAGATCTCATTTGATTGATGAAGATTGATAAAGATTCATTGGAAGATCATGTCACTACACCATTTCTTAATTTTAACAACAATCGAAAAGTATTGCTTGAAGTAAAAAATTCGTTGCCTTAAGTTTAGGCAACGTTTTGGCAACAGTTTTTCAACCGTGGAATTTGCAGCCGTGGCCATAGCTCAAATGCAACGTTTTTTTTTTCTAGAACAATGTTTTTTCAAAAACCGTTGCCTTTCATCAATACAATAGACCACACTTTTCGATCAATGATTAAGCAACACTTTATTCATTGTTTTAGGAAACATATTATAGACGTTGTCTATTTTTTAGACAACACATTTTAGACATTGTCTATTGTTTAGGCATAATATTTTACATGTTGTCTATTCTTTAGGCACACCACAACAAAAATGAATTTTAGTGACAAAAATTTAGTGACAAATATAAATTTTGTCACTTTTAATATATTATTTGTGACTAAATTTTATTTGTCACAAATATTAATCATAATAGTGATAAAATAAAAAAATGTCACAAAAACTATATTAAAAACTTTATTAAATAAAATTATTATTAATATATAAATTACTAAATATTAATAACTTAGTTCTTATTTTTATTAGTGATAAACTATTAATTATTACAATACTAAAATATTTTTTTCATTAATAATAATAATTATAATAATTATAATAATAATATATAACAAATTTATTTCATATGTTTAACATAATTATATATATTAAAAAATATTAAATTCTTATTTGTTCAGAATGAATACCATATCTTTATTTTATAAGTAGATATTATTTTCATTTTGTGACAACGTAGTTAATACAATAATAAATATAAATTTTGTCACCATTTATATATAATTTATAATTATCTTTTAATTTGTCACACAAAATTTATTAAAAATGACAAAATATATATGTCACAAATAATTGTTCATTAACCTAAAATGTCATATGATAAAATTGTTTTTCTTTTAATAAGAATATAATTAATAATAAAATTATTAAATATTTATAAATTAATAATTGTCATATAGTATTAATGATTAATGTAATTATAACTATTATAAAAAATAAATTCTTTTTGTTTTTTGACAATATAATTAATAGTGATACAGATAAAATTTGTCATTATTTATATATGTAACCGTCTTTTAAAAATTTTATTAAAAACAACAAAATATCATAGTTATTATGACAAAATTATTTTTTTTTATATTCATTATATTATCGATAACCGTTAAATTTTTTTATTTATTTTAGATTTAAACTTTAGTTCTTTTATTTAAAAATTAGTTCTATTTCCGCTACGCCACTTCATATTCATAAAATTAATTTCACTAATATATTAAATGATCTATTTGTACATACTTTTATACTATGATATTAATAAATAATATATCATTTTAAATTTAAATTCAACATATTAAATTTGAAATATCTAAATTATATAGTATGTCTAAATTTAACATATTTTTTTTAATTTTAATTTTCAAAAACTTGAAGTTTACATATTCAACCATTCATAAGGATAATATTTTTTATCGAAAAGATAGTACATTATCATGTAAAAGGTCCCAATTTGATTTTTTTTATCATTTGAAAGATGGATTAGATCATTTTCGAGGAGATGATCTTTATTTATGAAGATTTGGTGACAAATACCAAGTAAATGTCTCGATTTGAAAAAATATATTTGGCTAATCTCATGAATAGAGTCTAGGTGCAAACAAATCTATGACCATTCCAACAGAACATACCTCTAATTAAAAGAAACATAAAGAGATCAATGACTATTTCTTTAGAGAGGGTCTTGATACAAGCAAATTGATTACCATTCCCACACAGAGGGTGTTGTCAATGTAAATGGAACAAAATGCAATTAGTGACAATTCATATAAAGAGGGTTGTATGTAAAGAAACCATATTTTTTTAAAGAATTTGAGTTGGGTATATAGGTCATTTCATATGAATGAAGAGCACCATTAACCTAAAGAACCAACTAAAGAGATCTTTTTTTTTTTTTTCATTTTCTGAAGGAAGGATTCGATAATTATTGGTATGACTAAAGAGAGTTTCAATCCAAAAGGTAGAATTTATTTTTTCCTTTTCCTTTTTGAATTTGATGAATAATATGTACATTATGCATGATTTTGTCAACACATAAATGAATGGATAATTTTTTTTTTCTATTTTCTTCTACCAACAAAATATATAAAAACCTTTTTGTTGGGATTAGGTGTCAAAATCCTAAGATGAATGCATGATAAATAATTTGTTCTTTTATTTTTCTTGCTACTCAAAGAATAAAAATCTTAGTCTTTAACATTAAAATAATTTTCAAAATCATATAATTTATGATCTACATATATCTCAAATATCAATAGATACCCAATATTTTACATACTTGAATATACTAAATTATTAATTTTAATTAAATATACCAAATAATATTTAAATAAATTAAAAATTAAATCAATAAATTAATTATAAAGTATGAACTAAATTTATTTTTTTACATATTTTATTAAACCTTATCTTTAATTTGATATCTCTAAAAATGAAATTGATTCTTATTTATGATATATATATATATATATATATTATATTATATTATACAATTGATTTATTTTAAAAAGATTATAAAATTTGTTTGTTAGCGTGATAGGATATATTATTACATAATCATTATTAAGTTATTATTAATGCAAAGATATATAATTATAAATTTTGTTTGATTAAATATTAAATTTTTGGTTAAATTATTCAATTGGTCCCAATTTTCGTATGAAAATTTAAATTTGGTCCCTCAATTTTAAAAAGTGTTAAATAGGTCCCTAATTTTGATAATTTGTTTCAATGAAGCCCCTTTCGCTAAAATGGCAGAAACGGCGTTAAGAACATAGTGACGTGGAAATGTTAGACTGAAACGTGTCATTTATATTTAAATGCATTGAAAAACAGTTAAGAATTGCTATATATAAGTGTAATGAATCATCCATAAACTCCATTGTTCATCATTTTGCGTCTGGGAGAAATGTCTTGTGAACAATGTTCATCCTGTAATGTTGGGGGAAATCAAAACCCAAGTGCGTAGTAATTTATTTTCTTTTGCTCTGTTGATGCCATGGGTAGTTGCAATATCTAGCTACTGACTATTTCAGTGGGTGAGGAAAAATGAGACATTCCTAGTTTAAATACTAACATTATTCTACTACAGGCTTGGAAGAAATGGACAGAGCAAACACCAATGGAGTTTGTGGATCCAACTCTGAGAGGTTCTTGTTCGAGAAATGAAGTAAACAGATGCATCCACATTGCTTTATTATGCGTTCAGGAAAATCCATCTCACCGACCATCAATGGCCACCATTGCACTTATGCTCAACAGTTATTCAGTGACCATGTCAATGCCACGACAACCAGCATCTTTCCTGCGTGGAAGAACTCCTAACAGGCTTAACCGAGGGCTTGACTCTGATCAGTCTACCACCGATCAATCTACCTCCTCTTCAATTCCATGGTCTGTGAATGAAGTATCCGTCACTGAAGTATACCCTCGCTAATGGATCATTTTTAGTTTTCTTCCATCAATCCACTGTAATCAATTTCATCAACTATTTGTATCTAAATTAAAGTACAATTTTTTTTATCTGATCCATTAAAGCTATGATTTAAATGTCTCCTTCAGATTTTTCCATTTTACACACATCATACATTCAAACAAAACAAAAAAAGTACTAAAGGCAATATCTTTATATTTTCTCTAAATAACTTTCGTAGAAATTTTTTGACTAAGATTATAAATATTTGTACACGTATAATAAGTATTCTACTAAACTTGTTATATTTGGTAATCTTACATTTTATTGATACTATTTATTTATTTATTTATTTTTTTAAAATTAGAATATCTAGAGATGACTAAGTCATAAGTACAATACGTGTTCGAGTTTTAAGTCAGCAAAGACCATTTGCGTGGAATAATGACGGAAAAGCTCGAGTGAATAGTCACATGGTTGGCATTCATTGCTGTCCGAAATGAAGCTAAAATATCTAAACACACAAAACATAACAACAAAGGTTTTCCATTATCATTATTTAAAACATAAGCTGCAGAATTCCTCCAATTAATTATTCAATCCAACATGCTAGCCTCCAACTTCTGTACAACCTCGTTAATACTTCAATTACTATGTCTGCTCTTTCATGCAACTGCATCAGCAACAATTTACAGTGCCCACTTCTACACCAATCAAACCTTTTACGCATCCGACCACAAATTTCAATCCAACTTAAATACCTCTCTTCTCTTGTTTCAAACTCCTCCCTTCCCTCCCTCAACGGTTTCTTCCGAACCTCCATATGACATCGACGGCCGTTTCCTCTGTCGCGGCGACGTCAACGCAACCGTCTGCCACGGCTGCGTCCCCGCAGCAGCAGCGAACATAACTCGCCTTTGTCCCAATGATACCGAGTCCTACATCTGGTATGACGAGTGTATGCTAATCTACTCCAACAGCACCTTCGACAATGATGACATAGTTCCCGGGATTCCCTCAACGACGAAGGAAGCATCGTTAACACAAATCATGACCACTTCAACCAATTACTGTCGAACGTATTAAACAGTTTGGAGGGAAAAGCTTTGGAGAGTTCCATGGGAGAGAAGAAGTTCGCGGCAAGAGCGGTGAGTGTGACGAGCGCGCAAACGCTGTATGGAATGGCGCAGTGCGAGCCAGACTCAACGAGTGGTCGTTGTGCGGTGTGCTTTGGAAGCGCAATTTCAACTATTCCAACGTGTTGCAACGGAAGCGGAGGAGCAAGGGTTCTGCTTCCCATACGTAGCATCAGATACCAACTGTATCCCTTTTTGTACAATTCCACCATGCTCACACTAGTGCATATTTGATATTTTACCTCGCCTTATAGGTCTCGGTTATGGCGGAACCGAAGCCTATAAGGAGGCGGTGGCAATTTTGCAATTTCAGCAACCTATATTGCTTCGGTTCTACAAACAACCGGTGCCGTAAGCAGCTTTAGGCCTC
>Ga0214542_1009902_pt1 | contig 14378 bp, 10 predicted proteins | sample CNSS1metaG_FD_160096 | JGI IMG/M metagenome (GOLD analysis project Ga0214542, IMG submission 160096) | Root nodule microbial communities from cowpea collected in UCLA plant growth center, Los Angeles, California, USA - CNSS1 | ecosystem: Host-associated > Plants > Roots > Nodule | place: USA...
CTTGTATAAAAAGTCAGAAAGGGGACATAACTTATGTGGGAGAGTTAAACATTTAACAAACTTAATTTGGAAAACAAAGAAGCCTGGCTTAAAAAAAAAAGTAAAAAAAAAATGACGAATACATACAGATATCTTATTCACCTGAACCAACCCCTATCACCCATAAATAAAATCAGCTAGGTAATGAGATATGGTTATTGTTAAAATTATACATTTGCATGACCACTTTACAAGGATTACTAAGATATTGTCTTCACTCTTTACCCATCAGATAAATTTATCGGAATAATTATTAAACAAGTTTGAAGAAAAACATAGCATCTTTTTTAATCCCGCTAGTCAATCCTCCAATTTAACATTAGTCATACTATTCAATCCATTTTAGGGGGAACATCAGTGCAGGGCAGATGAAACAGATAAATTTCAATCAAAACATTCAAGATAAAGCTCTCCAGAATCTGTAAACGTATCAATTAGATATCATTATTACAAACTCTTAAATGAAAATCACACCACAACTACAGAACAGTAACTTAAGAACATCCAGAACATAAATCAAATAACATAAACTTTATTGGTCCGATAGATTGCAATTTCTCTCCGAAGTCAAGGTACAAAGAAACAATAAAGCACCAAACAGAACTTTCCAAATCGAAATGCCAAATATTAGTAACACATAATAAATTCATATGAACAACCCAGACAGCACGATCTCAAAGAAAATAAAACTAAGACAGATCTACTATTCCGCGTTCTCACTGTACTGAACAAGCTTTGGGTACGAAACCTGCTCCACATACCGAAAATTATACTGCGGTGACAGTGTTTCATGGAGTACGCACATTCAGAAAGAGAAATTTAGAAATACGGAAATGATTCGTCAAATAGTAATAAGGATGCGATTGCAACTCACCGACATCGTCAAGATCTCCGGTGACCAGAAACCGCCGCAGATAGATAGAGAGAGAGGGAGAAGAGTTCAGCTAAGAGACAAACGGTAGAAAGATTACAGTATTCAATTTTATCTGTCTCAATGAGAAGACTTGGAAACACGTGCCGGATTTGATCGGCACGTGCGAACGCTGTGGAGTATATAGCAAGTCATGCAAACCGCGTGAGAGTCATTGATATGTAAAGATTTTGACTTTCCGTGACTGACTATTAAAACTAAAACTATAAAATTAGACCTATTTAGGGTTAGTCTCTATTTGTCCTAAAGCAGCATTACGAGGTTGAGAATCTGTAAGAATATATTTAAGTGGTAAAGTTTTAACCACCAGAAAGTATAATTTTTTTTCTCAAATGGATTATTACATCTTGTTTTTTCAAATTATACTTGTTCATTGGAGAAGTTAGAATTCGGTTGAAGATAAATTGAATTTTTTGTTCATTTGACAAGTTAGAATTCGGTAGAAGATAAATTGAATTTTCAATTGTGCATAATAGTTTTCCAGCGTCGAAAGATATATTTTTCTTCTTTTTGTAAACTTTTCAAAAATAAAAAGGACAAATTTTAAAAACTCAAAATAAAAATTTATTATGAAAAAAAAAATTAAATTTCTGACTTATAAAAATAAAATAAATTTAGTGGTTTAAAAAAATATTATTTTGTGTTGTGTAAATAAATGTAAAATATAAATTGTTATTAATCTAACAAATTTTGTAATTATCATTATGATTATTAATTTTTGTAGTACTAAAAAAATTGAAAGGAGTTTTAAAGGTTTGTAACAGTACACTAAGAAGGTAAAATTATTTAAAATCATTATTAAAATCATTATTTTATGTTATAAGTTTGGTAATAAAATATGAAAACAATTAATTATGTAATAATTTATAGAAAAAGTTATATAAAAATACATATAAATTTTATATTTAATTTTATATATATATATATATATATATATATATATATATATATATATATATATATATATATATATATTTATATATATATATATATATATATATATATATATATATAGTGACGACTACATATTATTTGAGAGTTAAAGATTATGTAGGAAAAATAAATGAAATTGATAGAATATAATTATTATTGATATGAGATTAATATGAATTTTATTAAGTGCAAATTTTCGTATGTTGCAAAAATTTTGTATATTGTGTTGATCACATAAGTATTGTTTTTCAAAATATAAATCATTTTACCGGATTTTATTTGTAGAAATTTTGAGATATTTGGAAATATAAAACATATGTTATACGAAGTTTATTTATTTATTATATATATATATAATATTGAATATTAAATATTTTTTTAATTTTAATTTCAAGCGCGTTTCATAATACCGCGTTCTCGAGGTATTATCTGCTTTGGAGCAGCATGGAGTTTCATCACGGTTTTGTCTTTAAAAAATACTTCGGAGGGAAGGAATGTAGGAGTATTTAAATTTCGCTTAACCTCAACTCCTAAGCGATGTGGACTTATTGGATGTACCGGAAGATTGCCTTAATAATTATTCATTTGAATTTCAAATTTGATTTCTTTTCTCTAATGTTTATTTTTTCATTTTTGTTTGTAATTCTTGATTTTTCTTTTTTCTATGGGATTATATTTTCATTCGAAATGATACTTTTTGTTATATTTTTTCTTTTATCAATTTCATCTTCTTTGTCTATTATGAATGTTGTGCTAGTAACATTGGACTTTTAATAATGTTATGTGATTCTTCATTTTTTCTTTATCTACTTGGACATTAAACTTCTTTGAGAGATACAAATACTCCTTTTTACTTTGATTCTTCATATGTAGCAAATTTCTCTTCCATCAATTTTAAAGAAAAAATTATGTCTCACGTTAACTTTGAATATTCTTTAATTGTTTGTATATTTAATCACACAAAGTTTATTCTCAAAAGACACATTGTAATATTTCTCTAACAATTGAACAACACTTAACAAATTTGAATTAATCTCGTGAACATATAAATAATCAAAAGTTAATTTGTAACTAAAATGAATTTTAATCGTAATTTCTCTAATACATTCATAACAAGTTCTCCATTTTCAATTCTTACTTTAAAAGTATCTTATTTGTCGAGTTCTTTAAAAATTTCTCAATTATGACTCAAGTGGTTTGTACAATCATTATCTATTAGTGGACCTTTCATACGTTTGTTGGTTGTAATGTTTGTTGTAACACGTAACGCTGCAACAAGTAGTTCCTACATCTCCTAAATTATCATATTTGCGCCATGACCACATTTGTGACATTTTGTATACAGCCTCCACCAACATTTGTTGTGTTGGTGATTGTTTTTCTTCCAATAAGGACAAGATGAAAAGCTTTGTGTTGTTGTTTTAGTCGTATTTGTTTCTTTTGTTGTTATTGACATTGACAACTCTTTTGCTAGTATGAACTAAAGTTCCTTCGATTGTATGATTTTCTTTAATTATTTTTTTTCTCGTGCTTTCAAGACATCTATGACTTCTATCAAAGTAATTGTAGACAAATTTTTGTGTTCTCCAAAGAAGTAACATATGCTTAATGTTTTGTGTTCTCCAAAGAAGTAACATGTAATTTTTCAACAATTTTAAAACCTGGAAACTCCTTATTCGAAAATTTTATCTTGTTAATAATACCTAACAATTTGTTTGAATATTCCTTAATTGTCTCATACTTTTTCATTATTTGCAACTCAAACTTCATTAGCAACTTTACCACTTTCATGTCTTCAATCTTATCTTTTCCTTCTTATTTTCATTTCAAATTATCTCAATTTTTTTCGTATGACTTTATAATCATGATTATGGTAAGGATCATTTATGATATACCAACAAACAAACATAATTTTGCATTTCTCTTCTTTGTCCTTTTTTTCTTGCACATTTTGATTTGAATTATGGTGAAATTTCAAGGCAGCAAATCAACGATGTAATTCTCTCCCACAACTTTCCATGAACATAATTGTTTTAGATAAGTTTACATTTTTTACAATCTATATATCATACTTTCACTATTAAATAATGGAATAACTATGTGTAAGAAATTTCTTCTCCTTTCATTATACAAGTTTCTTAAGATGACAACTATGTGTCATTATCAAGATTTCGAGATTTTGAAAATATAAGAATGAGAAATATCATACAAAGAAGCTTATGATTTATTTTATTCATGTAATATGTATAGATAAAGACAAGAAGATAACAAAATATCAAATCTTAACATATCTCAAATATTAATTTCCTCAATATAAATAAATATATATTTATTTTTATGTAAGAATTAAAATTAAAACTTTTCTAAAACTAATTTTAAAAAAACGTTTTTTAAAAAAATATTTAGTTTTGACAAACAAATCAATGTTGGTTCATAATTCTTCTATTGCATTTCATTTTTTTTTATAAGTTTATACGAATAATATGTTACAACATTTTATATCTTTTAACTTTATTAAATTTTTGTACAAACTATTATAATAATAAAAAAATTTATAATCAATTATATTGCAAAACTGAAGTTAGAATTATATTAAAAAAGGTGTAACAAAAATAAGAAAAATTTATAGAATTTGGTTCATGGAAAGTCGAATTTGAACTTGTTTATTGGCATCCAGAACTACAGTGCAAGTGAGAATTCACCTTGAAAGTTGAATTTAGAACATGCACAATAAATAGCTCTAACTTGAAAAAAATATAGTGTGAGAAATCAATTTGAGAATACTTTTTCAAATTAAGTTTATTTTGAAAAATAAAATCCTAGAAAATACAAAAAGTTATCTATTCATTGTTATAAATAATTATTACCGGAAAACATAAATAAAATAAAAAAATTCTAACTAATTTCTTCATAGTATAATATTTATAGTATTTGTAAAGCTCATTTTTATTTAAAATTTTGGGTCTGGTTTAATTTAAAGGGTTCAAAGTCAATCCACTTGTTTTTTTAGGAATCTTTTTAGTTGTTTATTTAATTTTTTCTCTTTGCCTCCTCAATTTCAAACAGTTCAATATTTCTCTTTTTTTAAACAGAAGCTGAGTTAGGGTCATTCTGGAGTCTCCCACATAGTTGAGCGAATATATTATTTCCTTATGTAAGTCAAAATCTTCAAACCCACATATTGTATATTTCACTTTCAGTTTGGGGTCTTGTATAAAGCCTTGTTTCCATCTCCCCGTGCTCTCATTTCTTTGTTCTGTGTTGGGATTGTGGTGCTCATCTCCACCAAGGGCTTTCTTCTCGTCAAGAATAGTAACAGTTCGAGATAAGAGAAGTTAGGATTTTCTTTTAGATTTCGAAATAAATTGTTTATCTTGATATTTGATTGCATCTTGACGTGTTAAATTGATGAGTGTACTGAAATTGGAGTGGTTGTGTTTTCTTTATTTGAGATTTTTGGTTTTTGCATGCTGAAATTAATAAAAACCTATTATTCTATCTTAAGTAAGAATTTCTAGCTTAAGCGAGATCAGTCTAGCCCAAACGATTTAAGTGAGAATAGCATAATTCCACCTTGTGTTTTGTTCGAATTTTAGCTTAAGGGAGAATTTCTAGCTTAAGTGAGAATTTCTAGCTTAAGCAAAAATTTCTATCTTAAGCGAGAATTGCTGCAGAATTTTAATTCCTTATTTTAACATTGATTGGGTTAATGTTAAAAATATGATGTACGAAACTGTGCATAAATGATGTGGCATTTTTTTACCTGTACTTGATGTGTCTAGCTTGAGAGGATAATTATTGTGAGATAACATGTGGAATTGATAATAAAAGAGTTTCAAGGGATATTCTTGGTGATGGTTTCATTAGTATATGTCTTGATATAGGAGATGTCTCAATAATGAATGTATTCTGAACTCTAATAATCACTCACACTCACGTAGAGTAGAGTGATTATGTAGTGAGAGTGGTATGAGATCCTAGTCTTGGGAGGTGTTTGAGTCTGAGACATATTGGGATTAACCTTGTGATTAATTGGGTGACAACCCCTTATGGCTAGACTCTGCAAAGTTTAGAAATCAACGTAGGTGCATACTTCCTTAGAATTCTATGTCAAGGGCATAATCTGGATATCGAGTCAAGAGTTAGTTGGGTGTTTAATTGAGTGAAAACTTTGTGAGTTAATATTTCTTTTCTCCATTATGTGTTTCTTGGATGATGTGCTTATGTAACTATATTTATGAATGAATGCTTAAATTTCTTTGTGCATTTTTCTTTGTTGTGTTTCCTTTTTACAATGATCACCAAAATGTTGGTGTGAGCAGATGTGGAGACACTTGCTGAAAATCAAGATGGAGGTGATGTCGTTATCTAGATTAGATGTTAGATCTTACTCTTTATTGAGCATCTTTTGAAGAACTATTTTTCTTTATATTTCGTGCTTTGTTGAGCAATCTTTTGAGAAATTGTGTTATGTCTCTAGCTTTTTGTTGTTGGGTTGTTTTATACCCATGATCTTTCTATTTAATCAGTATATTTGGATGACTGTAAGGGTTAATTTTAATATACTTCTTGTTCGTTGCTCTATTTTATTATAATATGTGATGTTTTATTTACTAGAAAATTTCTATTAAATGGGATATCACATTATTCTTATCCTTTTACTTTAAAAATAAAATAAAATTGTATCTATTGTTTTACTTTATCTTTTATTATATTATTTAATCACAAATCAACAATACAACAAAATTTGACCTCATCTTTAATATAAAACATTAAGAAAATAGACTATTGGATTTTATTTATATAATACTTAATTTATCTAGATTTATAGAATGTGAGATTCAAATTTACTTTTTCACGTATACATTGATATATAACAATTTTACTGGTACTAGAATGTAGACAAAACATTTACTACTATAAAATCTTTTAAGTCAAAGTAAAAGACCATTGAGGTCCTTCTCTATAACATAATTTATAACACCTCAATGCATAAATTAGTGTATATATCAAATAATCAAACATAATTTGTACTCTTACATTTTAAAGTCAATTTCTATACTCAATTTGTAGGCACATCAAAACACATCATAAGAACTCAAATTATTATACTCACAAGCACCTCAAAGCAAAACACATATGCTCTCAATTACACATCTCAAGATATATGTTTTAAAATATTTACACAAATAAATTCTACTCATGAAAGTCATTATTTTATCTTTTACAATCCTAAGGATAAATGTACCATGCAATTCAACACGTTTTCCCATCTTTACAAATCTAACTACAGTGTTTGACATGCATTCAAATTATTATTACACCTTTTTAAATTTAATTCAATTGAGTCTAATTTTATATCTAAATAATAGTTTCACGAGTAAAACTCGGTTAAATAAATACACACAAATTATAGATCACTTTAATTTTTTAAATGCACAATTTATATAAATTAGATCCAAAATCTGAGTTCATCAATTATAACTTCAAAATTATAAACGTTAAATCTCAAATCATTATAGTAAAAGACGATCAAAACATCAAAGATTAATTGGTTTATCAAAAAGTTAATTCTTAAACAATGAGTAAAATTTACACAAATAAAATAACATGCATCTAAAGAGCACAATAATAAATTAGTAATTAACTCACAATTAGCAATCGAAATTCTTCTGTTACGTACAGCAAAATCATAAATTTAGAGGTTGTTTCTTCCCACAATTTTTACGAAGACATCCATGCCATGAGACATTTCTCATCGCTCTCTTACCTCAAACAACTCTGGAGATGCAAAGTAGTTGCCTGGAACACCGATTGAGATGCAAAGTAGAAAATATTGATTCAAGAGTTGTTCTCTAAACTTTTTTACTTTCACGTGTTGTCTCCCACGGAGTTTTTCTCAAGTATCAAAATTTAAAGTCGTGTAGTATGAAAGCAAGAAAACATGACTCCTATTTACCAATGAGCAACCTAGAAATGGACTTTCGAAGAAGTTGAACTCACTCCTATCATTATCTCTTTAACAACCCAGCTTTGTTTATAAATTAATTCTTATTTATTCTCAATGGCCAAATCATGATTTATATTTTGTGATCCATGAAAGTGGTATTTACCTACAGACAAATACCTATCTTCACTCGGGCAAAGCTGGTATGAAATGTTCTAAAATACATTTAATACATTCACAGTTTCAAAACTTTGAATAAGTGAATCATGCCTTCTTTCTTTTGGATTTGAGCATCACGACTCCAACAAATATACTCAAGAAACAAAGCAGTGTAACGCCAGCAGAGACTGGTATTAGTATGGCATACTCTTGGGGTAAAAAGTACTTGTGAACGAAATGATCATCATCCACAAAAGGCTGAAAAGACCACAAGATCAACAAATAAAAATTGTAATTAAGAATAAAAGAGGAAAGCCATCATTCATTTAAAATACAGTCACTAACCAGGATGATAACCCAAAATGTATAGTAGGTAAATATCGACAAGCTTGTAACGGATAACAGAAATCCAACTGCTCTGTCTGCTAATTCCATTTTTCTGTTGATTGCTCTCACTCCTTGTTGACAACGAAAGACACAAATAACTGCTCACATTCACTGTTTTAGACAATAGAAACTCACATTAAAAGAACTCCACAAAATCAAGAGTAACTAACCATCAACAAAATATTGTTACGCTATGCACACGTAAGTGTTGTAGTCTCTACAATGAGTTAGAAAAATTCAAACCTTATATAATCGGGTGTTGTGGTATCCTTTTATTGTTTTACAGAACAAATTGAAATATCTGCTAGTACAAGTTTGATAAAGGAAAGAATTCTTAAATTTCACAAAATTTGATACAACATGCTTTTGGAAAATTTGGAGGTTTCTTAAGAAGTTCAGTTTAAGACCGTAATAGAAAAGACACTACCCTCGCCCAGAGCAGTAGTACTCAAAAGCAAGTGGTAGGAGAAAGAAAAAGTTCTTGTCTGATAAAGCCCCACTAGAAAGACAGACTAGTGAGCCCAAGGTTTCAAGAGTCTACTCAAGGAAGATGAGAAATAGAAGATTTAATAGTCAGTAATCTATCAAGGAAGTACTTATCTGGAAAGAAAATAATGTAATACTAAAAGGTTAAAACAGCGCGGAGAATCCACCTCCTTATATGCACACTTGTTCTGAAATCTCACGCATTAGGAAAAAATCAAAGCATATACCACTACTCAATACTGAAGCACATCTCCTAAAAATGGAAACTTCCGACGTGATGCTGCATCAGACTATTAAATGTTGATAATTGCCCCTTATAACTATCATTCACATATTAACCCGATCTTGTATAAAAAGTCAGAAAGGGGACATAACTTATGTGGGAGAGTTAAACATTTAACAAACTTAATTTGGAAAACAAAGAAGCCTGGCTTAAAAAAAAAAAGTGAAAGAAAAATGAGGGATACATACAGATATCTTAGTCACCTGAACCAACCCCTATCACCCATAAATAAAATCAGCTAGGTAATGAGATATGCGTATTGTTAAAACTATACATTTGCATGACCACTTTACAAGGATTACTAAGATATGTCTTCACTCATTACCCATCAGATAGATTTGTCGGAATAATTATTACACAAGTTTGAAGGAAAACATAGCATTTTTTTAATCCCGCTAGTCAATCCTCCAATTTAACATTAGTCATGCTATTCAATCCATTTTAAGGGGAACATCAGTGCAGGGCAGATGAAACATAGAAACTTCAATCAAAACATTCAAGTTGGATATCATTATTACAAACTCTTAAATGAAAATCATACCACACACTACAGAACAGTAACTTAAGAACATCCAGAACATAAATCTAACATAAACTTTATTGGTCCGATAGATTGCAATTTCTCTCCGAAGTCAAGGTACAAAGATACAATAAAACACCAAAACAGAACTTTCCAAATCAAAATGCCAAATATTAGTAACACATAATAAATTCATATGAACTGCATAAGGAGGTCGGACCAGTGATAGAACTTATGACTACAAAAACAAAAGCACAGCAAATTCATATGCGTATTGTTAAAATTGCACATTTGCGTCACCACTTTACAGGGATTAGTGATATATTTCTTCACTCTTTACCCATCAGATAACTTTATCGGAATAATTATTAAACAAGTTCGAAGAAAAACATCATGGGTTATATATATATATATTTTCATATATATGGGTTATGGTTATAGACATGGTTATAGTCATGGTCATTGAGAGATTGTGGTTCTATATGATCATATGACATTAGTCTTACACATATAAGACCTTAGACACCACTTTTACACCAAAATCTTAAGGCAATGTTGTTATAGGTCTATATTCTTATATAGTGTTTAACTTTGTCTTTTCTATCCAATGTGGGACTTTGACTCACACTTGGACTATTCGCAATATCTCTCCTCAAGGGTGAGTCCCTTGTTTTTTTTCTTTTTTCATATGGTATATTTCCTTTCAGGTTATGAGTGACCCCTTTGGTTATGGATATGCGGTCAGTCACATCGGTGACCCCTTTTTGGTTATGGTTATGCGGTTAGTCACTCCGAACCATCGGCTCTGATACTAGTTGTTGGAATTTTTTTGGGCTTTTGAAAATATGAGAGATATGGAATATATGAGAGATATATATGATATGTTATACGGAGGAACGTGTTTTTGTTATATTTTGCTCTATATATAGAGTATATCAATAAAATACAAAAACATGTTCCTCCGTATAACATATCACATATATCTCTCATATATTCCATATCTCTCATATTTTCAAAAGCCCAAAAAAATCCCAACAATCTTGTCTAATCTCGCTATTCAATCCTCCCATTTAACATTAGTGATGATATCCAATCCATGTTAAGGGGAACCTTAGTGCAGGGCAGACGAAACATAGACATTTCAATCAAAACATTCAAGATAAACCTCTCCACAATCTGCAATCATATCAATTCAAGACATTATTATTACAAACTCTCAAAGGAAAATCAAACCATACAATACAAAACAGTAACTTAAGAACATCTAGAACATAACAAATCGAACAACATAAAGTTTATTGGTCCCATGGATTGCAATTTCTATCCGAAGTCAAGATACAATAATGGCAATGGTGTGTTTGAATGAGGCAATTTAAGAGAGTGATTCATTTATTTGGAGAATTTGAAATTCTCTGTAATGAGATGCTTTGTTTGGATATAGAAATTAAAAAACAGTTAAAATGCATGCATTTTCTGAAGTATTTCAATTAATTAAATTAGAAGAAATTCAAATATCCTCAAAAAATGTGAAATTTGAAAATTTTCTCACTCAACCTCACACTCTAGACTCAACCCCAAATGTCTGACAAACATGACAGGTTGAACTGGCCAAACAATTCAAATGGATCATACCGACCTGGCGACACAAACGGGTCAAGCAGGCTCGACGACCTAAACAGGTCGAGCAGGCCTGACGGGTCAGACAACCCAGACGGGTCAGGTGGGCCAAACGGGTCAGACGGGCCCAATGACCTAAACGAGTTAGGCGAACCCGATGACCCATACAAGTCGGGTGGGCCAACGACCTAAACGGACGAGGTGACTTGATGACACATATGAGTCGAGCAGACTTGACAACTCAAACAGGTCGGTGAAGCCCGACAACCCACACCGTCCAAGTATGCCCGACGACCAAGATGTGTTTGGCTGGCCCAACGGCCTAGACGAACTTCACTGGCCCTACGACATAAATGGGTTGGGCGGGCTTGACGATCCAAACAAGACTAACGACTCAGACGAGCCTGGTGGGCTCGAAGACAGAGACGTGCTGAACCGACCTGACAAGCAAGACGAGTCAGCGGGTTCGATGGCTCAAGCAGGACGGGCAAGCCCGACAACCCACATGGGTTTGGCGGGTTAGACAACCTAGAGGTGTCGGGTGGGTCTAACGACCTAGACATGTCGGGCAGGCCCAATGATCCGACCGACTCGTCGACCCAACAAACTTGACCGACCTGTTTTAAAATTTATCATGTACTCAAAACATAATTAAGCCTAAAATAAATATTGATAAAAGGAAATTTTACCTTACAAAAAATTCAATTATTTTATTCAAACAAGAAATTGAAATGTAAGATATTTTAATTTTTTATCCAAATAAATTAGTTAAAAAAGGAAAACGAATTTAATTATAAATAATTTAAATACAATTTATTTCAAATTTTCAATATTATTGAAATACTTTATCCGAACATCAAATAAAACCATCTGCACCAAAACAGAACTTTCCAAATGGAAATGCCAAATGTTAATAACACATGATCAATTCACATCAACTACCAAGACAGCACGGTTTCAAAGAAATAAAAATACGGTGCAAAGAGTACGGAATCTACTCCACGTACGAAGAATGAAAAAATGATACGGTGGTGACAAGGTTTCATACAGTGAGCACATCCTCAGAGAGAGAGCAATTTAAGCATACGTAAAGGATTCGTCAAATAATAATACGAGAAAATAAGGAAGCAATTGCAACTCACCGACATCGGTAGAGGTCTCCGGTGACCCCGCAGAGAGGGAAGAGTTCAGCGAATAGAAAACGGTATTCTGTTTGATCTGTTCCGGTGAAAAGACTTGGAAACACGTGACAGATTTGATTCGCACGTGCGATTGCCCTGGAGGAGTAGATGCATAAAGGCAGCAAGGCATGCAAAACGCGTGAGTGTCGTTAATATAAGGAAGACTTTTGACTTTCCTTTGACTGACTAAAGAACTTTCGCGAGTTTCAAAATCGGTAAGAATACATTTAACCATAAGTTTTAAACACTTGAAAGCAGAGTTTTAATGACAGACCTTTTTCGAACTTCAGAATTCGGGAGTTAAATTCTTAATTAGGAATAATATCTCTAGCATTAAAAATGACCTATTTTTTTTTTCTTTTCCTCGGTTATTTTTGTAAAAGTAAAAAGGAAACAATTTTTTTTCCTACAAGGTTGTAGACCAAGTTAATCTAGATTTGAGCAAGTGTTGCAATAAATGTTAAAAGTAAAAGAAAAATCTATATTATCCGAGTCTATAAATTCTTAGAAAATAATATTTTAAAATTGATAATAATTTAAAAATAATAAGACTAGATTATTTTAATATTAAAATATTTTAGTACGAATAAAATTGTTATAAAAGAGTTTTATTATTTTAAAATATATTATCTTTAAAACAACTACTTTTTTGTGTTTACTTCTTTGTAAGAGTTTTGTCTTTCTGATCATCTAATTGAAGAATCGAAATTATAGGATTGATCCTCTCGATGAACTTTTCAATTTGGAATCGATTAGTTTCTCCGTTTGTGTTCGCATAAGTTAAGTTTCCGCTATCTTTTTTATCTTTTTCTGTTCTTTTGTTGTATGTAAGTCATCTTCTGCTTGCATGCATCGTTTTAATTATCAATATGAGTCTTTATTGATCAGTGATCATAATTTATGTCCTGATTATTCTTGTGATATTTTTACATGTAGATAGAACGTTCCTGGAATTAGAGGCGTTTAACATTTATAAAATTGTTTAAACAGGAGACTAGGGAAACTAATTTCTCTGTCATAATACTTGAATGTGTTAGAAATGCGCATTGTATAACTATTTTGTGATTAATTGATATATATGATAGGCGAGATTGCTTCTGATGTTTGAAAACTATGAAGATGTGTGTTTTACGTGTTATTTGAGAATAACTTTTAAGTTAAAGGTGTATTTACATTCAATTAGTGTGAATATTTTGAAAAAATTGATGTTTGATACTGAAATGGTCTCCGCAATTATTTTGAAATTATATAGACAGACTAGAAATGCATAAAAATAGTTTAGATTAGTTTCTGCATAATTAAAAGTCAAAAATAAAATAAAATCACAAATTAACACAAACACAATTTACCGTCTTTTAAGTTAATAAAAATGACCATTCAACAAATTGATAAAAATTGAAATTAAATTATGACTAAATTACATAAACTCAGCTTAAGGACCAAATTAGCATTTAAACATATTTTTAACATATAACCTATGCTTTAGATTACCAATAAATAATATATTTTGCTGTTTTAATTTTTAATAATTTCTTACAGACATTAAAAACTCAAGCTAGGTCTAAAGATATTAAATAAGTTAAAGTTAAAAAAAAAAATACAATAAGTTATTTTATCCCATTGGTACTAGAAACATAAAACAACGGTCTTAATTAATATAAAATGAGAAACACACTTTAAAAATTAATTTCAGGAAAAGAAAACTTTGAAGGATAAAGTGTAGTTGCAAACTAAAATAGTTTATTAGAAAATTAATTATTTAAATATTTTCTAAAGTACAATCCATATTTAATAAATCTAAATTAATTTAATTAAATTTATCTATTTTTTTTCAACGTTTATTATTGCACTTTGTCGTCAAAAGTGTATTTTTTCTATTTAAGAAAAACAAAATC
>Ga0214542_1009904_pt1 | contig 14374 bp, 6 predicted proteins | sample CNSS1metaG_FD_160096 | JGI IMG/M metagenome (GOLD analysis project Ga0214542, IMG submission 160096) | Root nodule microbial communities from cowpea collected in UCLA plant growth center, Los Angeles, California, USA - CNSS1 | ecosystem: Host-associated > Plants > Roots > Nodule | place: USA...
CTTTGCACTCTCTACCACCACCACTGTCTAGCTCCATCGCCGACTAGCTGCCATCGCGCGTCGCCGCCTCCGTCGTGCCATCCACTGTCGCCGATTGCATTGTCGCCTCTCGTTGCCGGTGAGTCCAAAAAATGGGTTTCCTTTTGCGTTTTTTTATTTTGCGTTTTGGTTTGTTTGTGTTGCTTTGGGGTTCACAGATTTAGGGTTCAAAACACATCATTGCATTGCCACAAAGAGACACTACAAGAGAAGAAGTGTCATTACCATTGTGAGCTCTCCCGCATTCACACAACGCCATCAGTGGTTGTGCAAACCAGATCGGCGATAGCGAAACCTACAAATCAAAAAACCAGATCTGCAAACATTATCGCGACCCCTGTAGATCCACAAACCACCACTGACAACTGCTGTTGTGCATGAGCCACGAAACCCGCCACGAACGTGCTACCACGACGAGAACGCCTCCACTACGGACGCTACCACGACCATCGTTGCTTCAAGAGCTCCATATGTGTCGTCGCGAGCTTTTAATTAATTAAATTTTTTTGACACAATGGCTTCGGTTCACATTAGAACCGAGGCAGAAGAGTAAATTTATGGCTTCGGTTCACACCCGAGGCCAAAAGCCATCCCTTTTGGCCTCACCCTAATATGCCTCGGTTCTGGAACCAGGGTAGAGTATAAAAAATAATCGGGGCCAAAAGCCCTTACTCTACTAGTGCACCATGAGATCTCACCTAGAGATCCATGGAATTACGTCCTGACCAATGAGGCACCACCACGAAACCTTCGTGGAATTACGTCCTAACCATACCAACCTCATTCCAATATATCATCAACCATTCAACCACATTTCATACGTATATCATGCCAAACTCATCCATTCCAACTCATACCATTAGATCTTACATGCATATTCATATACTTTCGTACTTTAAATAGGGCAATCCAAACCAAACTTACAATCAACAACCAAAAGCATGGAAAAGAACAACCATGGAGCAAATTCCCATACCAGTCTCGCTCAAGCCAGGGACCCTCGCTCAGGCGAAAGAGGTCTTTCGCTCAAGCCACAGGTCCTTGCTTAGGCGAGACTGCCAATAGAGAGCCCCTGCAAAATTCGTGAGTTCTCGCTTAGGTGAGCCCTCCTCGCTTGAGCGAGACTACCCCTCACCCAAAGGTGAGGTTCCTCGCCTAGGGTACAACTGTAGCGACGTGCCTTAAGTTCCCACGAGTTCTCGCTTAGGCGAGCCCCTCTCGCCTAAGCGAGGTAGTACCTCGCTCAAAACGAGAGCTCGAGTATGAACCTAGGCCTTTTTCTACTAGTCTCACCTAGGCGAGACAGGCTCGCTTGGGCGAAAACATCAGATCTCGCCATTGTTCTCCCTACACCAGCCATACATACATACCCGAAATCGTGAAACAAGGCATTACATACATACCAGTCATAGCATAACAAGGCATTCCATACATTCACAGTAGCACACAAGTCCAAAAATCGTGAAACAGTAGCAAGGCAAGCAAAAATCGAATCAAACAAGTAAGCCTTAGCTTCCCTTACCTGGAAACAACTACTGTGAGGGTTTAAGTACGACCAGAGAAACACCACAGCTCCTAGGACAATTTAGTGAGCTGGAAAAATGATGGACAGATAGGGAACGAAGTTATCATGACGAACCTCAGTTGGAATCACAAAAAACAAACCAAAAGAGAAGAGTATGAACTGAAAATAACTTACGTGAGTGGAAAAATGGGTTGAACTCACTTGAAGACGAATGAGTTTCAAAATCCTAGGAGAGCACTGTTGAGGGGAAAAGGAGAGGAGCAAGGTGGCTGTTTTCTGAAAAGTGAAGAGAATGAGATGGTTAGGGTAGTTTAGGGTCTTTGGCTCCCTATGGACTAGCCCTAGGTGCAACTGATTTAGGGTAACCCTTAAGCATTAGGACTAAAATATAAGTGGGTCTTACAAATCAAATAAAAATCAAAGATAGAATTGAATTTTTCATGAAAATTAGAGGACTGAATTAAGATTTTAACATTAATTTTTCATAAAAATACAACATAATCGTTTAAATTTGCATAGCTTTTAGGGAAAGAAAAAGTTAAGGAATTAATTTAAGCATAAAATATACATGAGCTAATGGCATATTGATTATGTAGAAGAGCTAAAACTGTAATTAACCGAAACGACATTAAAATGCTTTGTGATTTTTTAAAAGCAATACATAACTAATAATTAACAAAACTTCTTTAAATTTTTTAATTATTAGTTGATAAATAATAAAACTTCTTTAATTTGGTTATGAAATTATACTTTTAATTTTTGGTGAAAGCCAATTGGAGATTATTACAGGAGGAGACATAGTTGTTTCCATCTTTAAGAAAACATACAATTTAATACGTGAAATACGCCTTATTAATGTCTATTTTATATATATATCGAAAATTTATAATAAATGAATAATTTTAAATATATAAATTATATGACAAATAATATTTTGCAGTAAATAGCTTATATCTTAGATTTGTTTAACTATTGGTAATTTCCTTTAAAAATATTCCAATTCAATTTAAAAATAAATATGAAAAGATATAAAAGAGATTAAAAAATATTTTCATAAAAAATTTAATATAAAAATAAATGAATTAAACTTATTTTAGCTTTAAAAATGGATTTATTCACATACATGCACTAGTTTTAAGTCAGAATACTCTAAAGTTATCCTTTATATGCATTATAAGAAAATTGCATTTATAACTTCTAGATATATTTCTTCAGAAAAGGAAGCGGATATACATTATTAAACATCAAACCATTTGTTCAGAAATGTCTATTTTTAGTTTAAGTATGTAATTTAAGATAATTTAAGGTATAGTCGCTAACCTATTTCAAATAAAAAATAAGTAAACATATGTTAACAAATCTCATAAAAGTATATTTGTTAGCATATAAAGATAACAAATTTAATATACTCTCACACTTTTTCTTACATTCTCTCTCTATTCTTTCAATAAATTAGTTTTTTAAATTATATATCACATCATCAACCATGCATATCTTTCTTTTTTGTGATGAGTAAAACGCATATATAGGCAAATAAATAAATCATAATTGTGTTCAAATATTTGTTAGGAAATTCAGTCTCATAATTAGTAGAAATGAAAAAAAAAAATGAGTGGTATACATAAAAAAACAAGATCTATAAATATTAAACTTTAAAATTTTATATCGAAAGTGATATCAGATATATAGAAATGAACTTATATATCAGATATAGTCAATCTTTTTAGTTTATCCCTGTAAAAAAATTTCAACAAAATTCACATAAAAAAAAAACAATGTTGCAGTTGCTTAACTAGTTAGCATGCATTAGAAAAATTTTCCTCTGTATGACCAATGGAGAAGATGAAAATTAACCAGTAATATTAACACAGATTGACTCACATATTATTACTACTATACAGTGGCAATCTTGCTATATATATATATATATATATATATATATATATATATATATATATATATATATGATATCACCTTTGATCAAAATTAATAATGCTGAAATTTAAGTAAAAAGTTGTAGATTTTCACTACCTTGAACACAAGACATATTTACAACTCCAACTAGTTTAGTATATATATGTGTCCATAGTTTTAAATTACTATATATCCACGTTTAATCACAGTATATCAGAATTTTAGAAGTCTCAATTAACAATCATATTGTGATTACAATGTGGTTAACTGTAATCACTACTTAAAACTTTAGTTAGTGCAAGGTTTTGAAAACGAGAGACAGAAAAAGAGAGTCCAGTAACATAGTAGTAAAGTTTAATATTAAAAACACTTCACTCATCATCATCATCATCATCAGCACCGACACCAAGAAAATCATAGAAAGTAACATCCTTGAATCCAGCATCATCATCAGAGGAAGAAGAACCCTTAAACCTAGTGAATGCTGATGATGAGCTATGAAACAAGCCCTTTCTCATCATGATTCCACCAGAAGAAGAAGAAACAGCAGCAGCAGCAGCATCACGATGATTCAACAGCCCAAAAGGATGACTCCCTTCCTTCCCAGGAAAAGAGTCTGAGAAAGATGGCACTGATCCAAAATTGATAGGGCTGAAGGAAGGTGGAAGTGGGGTTCGTGCAGCGTTGAAGTTCATGATGTCAAACAATGTGTGATGGTGAGAGGAGGAAGAACTTGAAGCGTTCATCGTTAGGTCTTGCAAACTTCCATTGTTGGCTTCCTTTCGCTTTCGTGCGATCAAAACGTGCCAATGGTTTTTCAAGGCATTGTCGGTTCTCCCATCGAAGAGTTTGGCTGTGGTTGCCCATTTTGCTCCATGAACCTCTTGAGCTGCAAGGAGTCTCTCTTCTTCTTCTCTCGTAAAAGGGTTTCTGTTAACACCAGGATCAAGATGATTGCGCCACCTTAATCTGCAACTTTTCCCTGAACAATAATGAAAACCACTTTTCAAAATACTCATGTATTATACTAACACTATGATATTATGCATTAGTTTTCTACCCTTTTTATTATACTATACTGTATCTGCATCACAAGAATTTTATATAATAATATATAAATTCTGTTCATAATGTTCTCTCCAAGTTTATCTGCTGGTACGTGACATAAGAAATATCAAATATGATTAAACTTGTTAAAACTGATATGAATTTTGTGCAATAAATAAATCAGAACATGATTCCAACCAACTTATTATGGTTGATGATGTAAAAAAAATCAGCACTATAAAAAAATGTTCTGAATTATTTTCGTGTTCTGAATATTTATCTTCTGTACTTGTTATTTAGTGTATCATAATAAAATATTTTCCCAATGATTATATTTTATACTATTTTAATTTTAATTCCCACTTAACAGAGCCTATATTAGATTAATGGAAGCAAATACATTTTATCAAATACTATTGATTAATTAATTAAAATATAATCATTTTATTCAACTAATTAAAATATTGAAAACCTTGTAAGAACATGAAAGAAAAGAAGAACATGATCCCAACCATTTGATCAACAAACCAATCTTTACCACTCCTGTATAAATGTTTAGTTGAGATTTATCAGTAAAAAAAAAAAAAACTAATTTTTTAACCGTCAAAAGCCAAATTATATTCTAAATTTTATTCCACTAGATTTTCGTAACAAATAACATGATGGGGTACTCAATTTGAGTTCTAGATATGCAGCAATGATATAAAAAAAAGGACATAGGAATTGCATATATATTTTCATAAAGTAATCCAAATATATTTTTAAGGGGACATTTAATCATCTTAAATACTACTCTAATTAATTAATTGATAGATTTACCAGTTCGTCCTTGTATATGTTGAGCAATTGCATTCCAGTCCTGAGGACCATGTTGTTGAACAAGTTGGGTTAGCTTTTGATCCTCATCTTCCCTCCAGTGATTAACACGATAATTGGGCATGTTTTCAGCAGCTGAAGGAGCCATGGATTGAATTCTTCAGAATCAGGAACTGCAGAGAGAACCCCTAATAAAGTTCAGAGTGATGAAAAAGGGGCACAAAGATGGAGACGTTTGTTTAGGGTTCTTTTTCACTATTTAATATTTAACTTCTTACCTCATAAAAACAAACAAAATATTCAATTTATCTGTGATTTCCTTTTACTATTTCTGGGAGAACAGAGTTAATCCTCTTGCTTTTCTACGTTTGTTCATAGATAAGAACAAAAATAAAGGAGGGAAAAAGAGAAAGGATATTATTATGTTAAAATAAGATTACTTGTACAACATGTTTAGTTATTATTCAAATTTCCTGTGAAATTACAATTACCATAACAACTGTTCCTCTCATAATACCATTGAGATAATTATGTTTTTTTTTTCAAACTATTATAAAAAATATGTTTATAAACTAAATTATAAATTATTTAGTTTATAACAATTACGTAAAACATCTTTTTCATCAAAGAATATGTGAGTGTTTCCCATATAATAAACAGACGTTATTTCACAAATATTTTTGGTAAAAAAAGATATTTTACATGAGTTTGGTAAAGTACATAAATGAAACATAGGTTTTATAATAGTTTAGAAAAAAGAAAACATATTTTACCTTTGAAAGAATAATATAATATTTTGTTGGAAGTTATTGAGAAATTAAAACCTAACATATAAAACACTTTTAATTTCTTGTCATGTTCTCATAAGTTAAACTAGAACGAAAAAAATGTGTCTAGAAACCGACAATTAATTTGATTACTTAATTTAAAATAATATTCATTAAATTAAATTAAAATAATGATTAAATTGCATACCTATTTAAGACATCCACTAATTAAATACTAGTAGTAAATTTGGTAATGTAAATAGTGTTATACCATTACGTACTGAAAACAATAAATTATGTAGTACTTAGACACTATATGCTCATACATTGAAGATAATATATATATTGTGGAGATTAATTAGTCTCACTTTCCCCGTTAGGAAAAAAATCATTACTAAGCAAAATACAAAATACACTACCTATTTGGATAAACTAGGAATATTTGATTTGAAAATTTTCAAATCTTTCTAACGTATAAAAAAGACATGTTTTTTTTTTCTTTAACAATATCTTACTTTTGAATTTTCGTTATAATTGATGAGCAAACTATCAATTTAGCTCATGAGAATGGTAATACTTTATCAAATTAGTCCTTAAATATTTTAAAATGATAAAATAATACTTCAATTGCATCATGTCCTTGATCAATTTAGTTACAATCATATTGAGAATCTAACTGATCCTTTAAATAAATAAAAGAATGGCATGGTCCTTAAAAGTATAGGCTATGAATTAATTTATATTCATTAAAATATTAATATAAGAAACAAGTTTCATTATATATACATTTATAATCTAAGTCCAATTTGTTTTATTATTACAATTTAAATGACTAATTGATTCATAAATTTATAATTTTAAGAATATTTTGTATTTTTATCTATTTCAAGGATGAATTTAATTTTTTATTATAACCTTAAAGACTAAATGAATTAATGATGTAAATGTTTTGGAGAACATTTTATTAATTTTAAGAACCAATTTAACAAATTAGTGTCAAGTAGTAAATTGGTAGTTTATTTTCAACTATTTAACCTTTTTTTATGATTAATGAATGATCTTTATATATTCAATTAATACATGTAGACGAGTGCGTCTTCATTTATTTTAATCAATAAATATCTTTTACATTAACTATATGGCCTTTATATAGGAAATAAGTTAATTAATTATATACTTGTATAGGAAATTTAAAATTCAGTTTAATTAATAAAAATATGTTATAAATATATCACATAAGCATCAATTGAATAAATAAAACAATTTTTTCTTTTCTAGCTCTGATCAAAGTAAACAAATAAATTTGATGTGAAAGATTATGTGATAGAATAAATAACATGTTGCTGAATTTTATAGTAAGGCTAAGAATTTAATAAATAAGGGTAAATTTAAGATATAAATTTAAATTGTTCTTAACAATATTATTAATAGTAATATTATTACTATTATGATATATATATATATATATATATATATATATATATAATTGGTTGGACTTTTCAATCAATAAATAAAAGAAATGACACTATTGACGCTTTGTGTCCGTTTGTATTGCATGTATATGTGACCGTAAAATCTCGAACATTAATTCGTTAGCAGTTTTATCACTAATTTTTAAATTAATCTTTAATTAAAGCAATTGTTTAATTTGTGTCAATTTGACCGACACCAATAACAGAAATAAATACCTCAATGTTCAAATAATAATATAAATAAATAAATAATTATAATGAATTAAGAAGATGAGTATAAATAAATAAGATGAGTGTAGATGAAGAGGGTAATGAGTATGAATGAAGGAGATAAGGAGAAGAATGCAGATGAACAAGAAAAAGAGGGAAAAAAAAGAGGAAAAAATGTTGATAAAGGAAATGTGTGTGGATGAAGAGATGAGTGTAGAAAGATTTATGAATGTGAATGTAGATCATAAGTGTGATAAGATTTATATAGAAAGTGAGAGAAGAAAATTATGAGCGGAAAAATTTGTTACTTTTAAATATGAGAGCCTTTTGATAAAAAAAATAATTTACAATATATATTCAATATAAAGAAAACATAGAGATAGTATATATTCGATATAAAAAACACAGAGATAATATATATTATAAAGAACACACAATATATCACTTAACGAGTTAGCCAACACTAACTTAAATAAATAAAATATTAAAATTAGATAAGGTTAGTGTTGAATATCTTGATGCTAACCTTATTTATTTTTATTACTTTTTTAATTTTGTATGGTTAGCTTTCACTTACTCAATTCTAATTTAAATAAATATAAATATTAAAAATAAATAAAGTTAATTTTTGTTAAGTTAGTTTTAATCTTATTTATTTTTAATATTTATTTTAGTTTTTTTTATAGTTAACATGTATTTAGCTAATACTGACTTAAATAAATATAAATATTATAAATAAATAAGGTCACTATATGATAACCTAACACTAACCTTACTTATTTAATGTCGTGTCTGTTAATCTTGTAATAACACAAATATTTATTTATTTAAAAAAATTAAAAATAATTTTGCTCTTTTTAGTTTTTCTAAAAAAATCATTAGCATGGTATTAGAGTCGATTAAGCCAACGTTAATAATGTTGTAATTTAATTGACAAAATTATTGGAAAGTAAAATCTATGTTTTCTTGTAGTGTGAGTAGTATTTGAAATTGTAAAAACTTAATAGTTTTCAATAATTGCATAATATAGAAAAGTAAGACAGGATCTTAAAATTATAGGATACCTCTCTCTACGAGAGATTATCCCTTTATGCTTTAGAGATTTAATGGAATGAATGACATTTATCCTTTATCTATATGAAAAGTTGTTCTTGAGTGCTTTCGGATTCAATGAAATAGATGACCTAAGTAAAATTACATGATTCACATACACTACTAAAGGGATATGTGTACCTTTCTTCGTACTTTTACACATGTTTTATCTTTTGTATTTTTATAAAGTCTGCTCTTTACATTTTTTTATAAATATAATAACTTTCTAATAGTATAAATATTTTTCGCGTTGATAAGATAAAGTTAAAAGTGATATTTGGAGTAATAAGATGATACTTTTACATATATATTGGCTTAGAAGTGATACTTAATTTCAAGAAAAAATGATAAGATAGTTATGAGTATAATTTTATATACTTATTTTAAGGTAGAAGTTATAAATGATATTTGGAATATTTATAATATTAATGGAATTCTTTTCATTTTATAAATGAAATTAAATCTAACATTGTTGTGGAGTGAACAAATATAAATCAATATGTTTCTTGTTGCTAAATAAATAGAAAAGTAGTTTTTTACTCATTTTCCATCTTTCAAACAGTTTATGAAAGCCTGTCAAACTATTTGGAAAATTGTCATACAATCCCCAACGAGAATATGATAGTGAAAACAACTTTCAAAATAATTTTTAAGCTTTTATTCAACATTTTGTTTTTTTTTTTCTAAAACTAACCTTTCTTTTCATAGTTTAATTCTTAATTTGGTATATTTTATTAAATACAGTAAATTTAGTTAACAAAATTAAATGTTTCATTTAAATATACAAAATTTGGTATATTTAAAAAGATTTGGCAAATTAAATATATTATTACATTTAATAAATATTTTACTAATTTAATAAATATTTACTAAAATATTATATCAACTTTAATGCAATAAAATGTTTAATGAACCTAGCACATTTAGTTTATTAGTTTACTATAATAAATTCTGTATATTAAGTGTTTTATTAAATACTAATAGAGTTTGTATGCGTATTCCTATTTTATATATAGAAGAATATAATTTTAAAAAATCAAATATAAATGATTTTATAAAAAAAAAATTAGGAATTATACAATTATTTTAAATTATAATTTGTATAATTATTTTTGGTTGAGAAGATATATGGTTATGTATTTAAATACAAAAAAAATATTTTAATTTAATAAACACTAAATATTATCTAGTTAAAAATAGATAGAATTATAAAATAATATATATATATATATATATATATATATATATATATATATATATATATATATATATAACACCCCATTTAAATATTAACATAATCAAATGGAATATTACACAGATAACATAAAGGGCCAATTTGTGGTATCAAGTCACTCCTTACAAATATCTTAGGTACTTAAAAATGAAATACTAGGACACACGACGATGTTAATAACTAGACAAAGAAAATAGTTCGATAGTGTTTAAAATAAATACTTAGAGAGCAGATAATACATGGACCATAGCCCTAAAGTAAACTCTGAAAAGCGAGATCTGTCCCAACACATACTAAGCAGCGGAACCTCCATCACCCTGATGACCACGGGGAGTTCTCGCATCTGCTCACATCAATAAATTGATAATCATCGTAAAAAGAGAAAACCACACACATAACAATCAAACAAACAAACAAAGGGTAAGTTAGAGCAAAAAATGGTTTAAGATACAATTACATATAATTTCATAGTCCAAGATGCTCATGTCAACCAATCATGTTATGACTTGCACACAAAACACTATGACTCAGAAACGACTCATCCGGATATATATAATTAGTCGGATTCAGCAGATGCTTACACTTGTGGTGGATTACCCTGCTCTACCGAGCTGTTCTCCCCCTGAGCTAAGTGTTACAATGTCTCAACCCCACACACAAGGTTAGCCCTTAATGGGTTTCAAGCCTCCTGCTACTTTCACCAGAAGAGTCAATCCGCTCTATGTGAGACTAACTGACTCCTTAGAGTGTCAGGATGCAACCTTACACTGAATCCTTACTAAATTATATAGATGGGGCACCACCATAAACTCCCACTAACAGGGATCATGAAATTACGTCCTGACCAACTGAGGCACCACCATGAGGTCTCACCTAGAGGCTCATGGAATTACATCCTAACCAATGAGGCACCACCACGAAACTATCGTGGAATTACGTCCTAACCCAACCAAAACCATGATTCCAACCATCAATGTAACATTATTGCTCATACCAAATTCATGACCACATATATAACCAACCATTCATGTATATTCCATACCAAGATCATGCCAAACTCATCATTCACCACCTATAACCATCTTTACTCATGCATATTCACTCATCTCATGCTTTAACATAGCAATCCAACTTAACATCACATTATGCAAACGATTTTTGGGATTTTAGAAATAAAACTACAGCTTGTGTAAAGCTTAGAAAATTTTTGTATTTATATTCAAATTAAATATGATTGAATCAAGAACTAAATGAAATAAGAACCAACTTAATTGAATAATTATAAAGAAATTTGTACACCAAACAAGCAACAAAGGTCTATGTTGTCAACAACCAAATTACAGTGATCTTGCGATAAACACGGCTCTCACTACAAAACTCCGATTCAAGATCGGACTGGTCAAAGTTAAAAACTATGTGTTAAGGATCAGCTGTTAAAATATCAGCTCGATCCAACAGTTAACGAAGTAGTAACTTTCATTTTACGAAAAATGTGCAATGTTGTCAACAACCAAACTACAGTGACCTTGCGATAAAAACTGCTCTCACTATAGAGCTCCGATTAAAGATCCGACCAGTCAAAGTCAAGAATTTTGTTTTAAGGATCAACTGTTAAAATTTCAGCTCGATCCAACGGTTAATTCAATAGGAATCTTCATTTTAAGAAAAGTGTGCAATGTAGAAAAAGAGTAGCGCCACATCAATCAAACATACTCACACACCATACCTTTTTATTCGACCAACAACATCATTCAAGCATCACAACCATACAAACAGACAAAAAATCGGCAAAATAACTTTAAATACATAAACCTTAGCTTCCCTTACTTGGAAAAAGCTAGCAGAATATCCCTACACCCAAGCAAGTGAGTACTACTGACCACGGAGCAGATTCACGATTTGTAAAATAGTGGAATAGATTCAAAATGGGTTACCATGGTGAATCCTAGTTAGAATCATGATGACAGAGCTGGGAATGAAAAAGTTACGGTGGAGAATCAACCTACATGGATTGAAGAATGGGGTTGAGTTAATGCAAAGAAGGGTAAGATCCAAACCCTAGCAAAGCATTTGTGGAGAGAAAAGGGAAGAGCAAGAGCATTGATTTTGGCAAGTGAGTCCAAAATGTGATACCCCCTTTTTATTATTTCCTTCTTCTCTCATTCCAGAACACTAAAACACATACACCCCACTCCTGCCTCTTCTCTCTTTGCCTCACCACCACTTTCTACACAATTACCCTTAATCACTCTCTATATAAATCCCTTTCCTTACACTTGGAACAAATTCTGGAAGAGTGACCTCAACAGGACCTCCTACTCTCTCCATTCTCAACTTCTCTCCTTCTAGGTAAGTCTCCATTACCGTTTTGGGATTCAATTCCAGCTTAAACTTGAAATTATGTTTCTGTTCTGAGTTTAATCAAGGGTTCCTTCATTCCATGTGTCTTGATGATGAATTATTTAGGTTGAACTAAAGAATTCTACTTTTCCTCTCTGAAGTTGCTTTCACCAAAGCATTCACCAGAAAAAGGTAAGGGAAGCTAACATTTCACTCTAATTTCGCATAAACATTGTTGACTAGGGCTAGAATTGCATGAATTGGGTGTTGATTGATGAGTGGGAACAATTGTGTGTGGTGAATTGCAAATTTAGCATGAACTGTGTGGTTTGCATGTGAAAACAGATTGGTATTCTGATGATTTCGCCCAGGCGAGCAGCCCTCGCCTGAGCGAAAATACCAGAAATTCAACCATGTTGTTGCGCGAGGTCTCGCATAGGTGAGCTCGTTTCTCTTGAGTGAGAGTCACTCTCGTCTAGGCGAAACAGTTTAGCCTGAGCGAGAATTCGCTCAAATTTTGAGGTTGCTCTCTGTTTGAAGTCTCGGCCAGGCGAGAGTGGCTCGCCTAAGCGAGACAACTCTCTAGCTCAAGCGAGATCCTCTAGCTTGAGCGAGATTCAATGTAGAATTGGATTTCTTCTCTATTTTAGATTAAAGGAAGCTATGCTAGTTGAATTGATGTGATAATTGTCTATCCTGTACGTGAGTTTTAGAATAATAGTATATGCTATGGAATTGTGTGGATTTGGTTCATTAGAGAATGTGATGGAATTAGGTTTTCAAGGGAAATTCTAAAGATGATGGCTTTAGTGAATGTAAGGACATGATGACTCATTTTGGTGGTATCTTGACGCTCCAATAACCATTAAGACTCATATAGAGTATAATTGATTATGTCGGGAGAAGTAGTAGGAGGTCCTAGTCTATGGACCCGATCCGTCATAGATGTGAAGGGCACTTACCCTGGGAGTTGTTGGGTGAATACTCCTTGTGCCCTAAACTCTGCATAGTTTGGGAACCGTCACAGGTGCAAGCCACCAAGAGTTCCAATGTCTCTTACATAATCCGGATATCGAGTCTAGAATCATGAATGTGTGTTATGATTGTGGTGATTTGAACAATTCTGATAAATGTGATAAACCTTGATTGGTGCTTAATTAATAAACTGCATGATTTCTCTTTATTAAGTTAGCTTACCCTTCTTGCATATGTTTGTTCTGTGTGTCTTTCTCTTTTGCAATGATCGCCCTTAATGATTGGCATGAGCAGACAAAAGTGCAGGTGAGGACACACCCCTCTTAGATAGGAGTTGAGTTGTGACTGAGCATTTCCAGCAATAACATTCACTCTTTGTTTTGCTTAGATGGTTAGGTGTTTTGTAACCCCTTTCTTAGTGTAGGCTGTGTTTATAGACAATACATGTATGGTTATTTTTGGATGACTGTATTGATACTTTATACCGGCCTATTCTTATCATCTACTTTTGAATTATCATAATATAATGTTTTGTTTGATAGCGTAAAAACTATTAAAATGGGATGTTACACAGAATGAGGGACCTTGTCACCCTATGGGCCAGCCTTTAAACCCAATTGATTAGAAGCAGCCCTTAAAAATAAGAGCAAAAAATAATTGAGTCTTATAATATATATATATATATATATGTATATATATATACATATATATGTATATATATATACATATATATGTATATATATATACATATATATGTATATATATATATACATATATATACATACATACATACATACATATATATATATATACATACATACATACATACATATATATATATATATATATATATATACATACATACATACATATATATATATATACATATATATACATATACATACATATATATATATATACATACATATATATACATATACAT
>Ga0214542_1009906_pt1 | contig 14371 bp, 5 predicted proteins | sample CNSS1metaG_FD_160096 | JGI IMG/M metagenome (GOLD analysis project Ga0214542, IMG submission 160096) | Root nodule microbial communities from cowpea collected in UCLA plant growth center, Los Angeles, California, USA - CNSS1 | ecosystem: Host-associated > Plants > Roots > Nodule | place: USA...
AATATTTTACGAAACTCCGTGTAATCTGGGACGAGCTTGAGAACTTCAGACCAGATATGGGGTGCACATGCAAACCTAGGTGTTCATGCAAGGCTTCTGAAACCTATATGCAAAGAAGAGCAGAAGATCACGCGATGCAATTTTTATGAGGATTGAATGATTGTTACAGTAATGTGAAATCGCATGTCTTGTTGTTAGATCCCTTATCTCCTATTTCAAAGATTTTTTTCTTATGTAGTTCAGCAAGAAAGACAAATAATGGCTAACAATGCCTTTGTAAATTTGGAGACCAAGAATTTGGCTGCTGCTTCTAGCACCACTACTTGCACTTTCTGTGGAAAACCAGGACACACTGAGGCAGTATGCTACCGAAAGAACGGCTTCCCATCCAGCAAAACCAGCAAACGTGTGTGCAATTATTGTGGAAAATCTAGTCATCTTGTTGATACTTGTTACAAGAAACATGGTTTCCCACCAGGTTATAAGTCAGTCAACAACAAGCCAAAGAACGTAGATGTCAAGGACGATGGGGATAATGAAGAGGTTAGATTGACAAGCAAACAATACCAAGCTCTTATGGCACTCATAAAATCAGGGAATGATTCCAATGAATCAAACAAGAATAGCCAAGTCAGTAATTTCTCTACAAATTCCATGGGACAAGGTAATATCTTTCTTAATCTTTACAACTCTCATTCGCATAATTGGATTTTAGATTCAGGTGCAACTAATCATGTCTGTATAAATCTATCCATGTTTTCTTCACATAACAGAATTAAAGATCTCAATGTTAATTTGCCAAATGGCTTGTTTGTGATAGCCACGCATAAAGGCATTGTTCAACTCCATGATGATATTATTTTAAAAGATGTTTTGTTTATCCCAGATTTTAAACATAATCTGATATTTGTATCCAAATTAATTGAAAAGTCACAATTGCAAGTTGTTTTCTCTGAATGTGGTTGTTTCATACAGGATCAGATGACCAAAAGGACGATTGGTTCAGCTAAACATCAAGCAGGATTATATGTGTTTACTTGTTCTAAACACAATGTTAATAACATGTATATTAGCAATCTTTGGCATAAGAGACTTGGGCATCCTTCTGATAAGAGATTAGAAATTTTAAGGCAAAGATTTGATTTCATTAGTCCTAAAGACATGTACTATGATATTTGCCACATGGCTAAGCAAAGAAAATTATCTTTTCCAAATAGTGATTCGTATGCTGCTAACTTGTTTGATCTCTTGCATGTTGACATTTGGGGGCCTTCCCTTGTTATCTCTCTGCATGGGCACAAATATTTCTTGACCATAATTGATGATCACGGTAGATTCACATGGGTTTTTCTTATGAAAACAAAATCTGAAACTAGAGAGCATCTTAAAACCTTTATTTCTTATGTTGAAACCCAATTGGATACTAAGATCAAAGTCATACGAAGTGATAATGGATTTGAGTTTAACATGCCAAGTTTCTTTAATTCTAAAGGTATTATACATCAAACAACATGTGTAGAAACCCCTGAACAGAATGGGATAGTTGAAAGGAAACACTAACATCTTTTAAATGTCACTAGATCCTTGCTTTTTCAAACCAAATTATCAAAACAGTTTTGGTCTTATGCTTTGATTCATGCAACGTTTTTAATCAATAATATTCCTACACCTCTTTTAAAGAATTCCACCCCTTATGAAAAATTGCATAATAAGATGTATGATATTAGCTCTTTTAAAGTCTTTGGTTGTTTATGCTTTGCTCAAACTTTGTCTGCAAAAAGGTCCAAGTTTGATCCTCGGGCACGTGCTAGCATCTTTCTTGGCCTAAACTCTCACACCAAAGGGTACGTTATATTTGATCTAAAGAAACATGACATCATCATTTCACGAAATGTTGTTTTTCATGAAGATGTTTTCCCTAGTTGTCATAACATAGATAATGAATCCACTGAACAAGTTTGCTTACCCACTCCTCATAATTGCAGCATTCAATTTGATTATAATGATACTGTAACGCATGATGAAACGCTTGATGACAACAATATTCCATGCAATAATGATATAGATACACAAGATAATGCCATTAATAATGATAATGTGAGAAGAAGTAAGAGAGCCACAAAGATGCCTACACATCTCCAAGATTATTACGTAAATAACATTGACACTGCTAGGAAAAGTAAATATTATATACAATCTTTTCTTTCTTTGTCTCGGTTGTCTTCCTCTTTTCAGCATACAATTATGAACATTGATGGTGGCATTGAACCCAAAAACCATAATGAAGCTGCAAAAGAATCTAGCTGGCAGAAGGCTATGAAAGATAAACTTTTAGCTTTGGAACAGAACCACACATGGACGCTAACTAATCTTCCGCTCGGCACCAACACAGTAGGCTGTAAATGGGTTTATAAGGTGAAGCACAAAGCAGATGGATCTATTTAGCGACACAAAGCTCGTTTAGTTGCTAAAGGATATACACAACTTGAGGGCATGGACTTCCATGACACATATGCTCCTGTTGCCAAGCTCTCCACAGTTCGTCTCATCCTAGCTATTGCAACCTCTAAAGAATGGAAGTTATCCCAGCTTGACGTGAACAACGCATTTCTCCACGGGGATCTTGAGGAGACTATCTACATGGACCCACCTCCTGGTCTTACCATTGAAAAGGGACAGGTTTGTCTTCTGCACAAATCCTTATATGGATTAAAGCAGGCCAGCAGACAGTGGTATACGAAGCTTTCCCTTTTCTCTTCACTCATAATTTTACCCAAACTGCTGCTGATCATTCTCTCTTTGTTAAATTTGTTGATAATCGCATCACCATTTTGCTTGTTTACGTGGATGATATCATCCTTACTGGTAATGATCAATCCTCCATAGATCAGATTACTTCACAGCTTGATAAGAACTTTAAAATAAAAAACCTAGGGACCCTTACTTATTTTCTTGGTTTCGAAATTGCTAGAAATAAGCATGGTATCAATTTATCCCAGAGAAAGTATACCCTTGATATTTTAACTAAGACTGGTATGATCAATTGCTCTCCTGTTAGCACTCCTCTTAACTTTTCTGTCAAGATGCAGGCCGTAGGTGATCCTCTGGATGACCCTACCACTTATAGAAGATTAATTGGAAAGTTAGTTTATTTAACCAACACCAGGCCGGACATAACGTATGTTGTTAGTCACCTTAGTCAATATGTTGTTGCCCCCACAAAGGATCATTTACAAGCCGCCTTTCGTGTGATAAGATATCTCAAACAAACCATTGGTCAAGGCATCTTTCTCCCTGCTCATAGTGACATCCACCTACGAGGCTACAACGACTTTGATTGGGCGAATTGTGTAGATACAAGACGATTTGTCATTGGTTTAATTATTTATCTTGGAGAATCACCAATTAGTTGGAAATCCAAAAAGCAAGCAACCATCTCCAGAAGCTCCTCAGAATCAGAATATCATGCTCTTGCTCAAACATCCTGTGAAATTCAGTGGTTAACTCATCTCTTACAAGCCATTCATATCACCTACACATCACCGGCTACTATTTATTGTGACAATGCTTCAACAATTAAAATTGCCACAAACCCAGTCTTCCACGAACGTACCAAACACGTGGAAATTGACTGCCACACTACCAAAAAAAAGATACAACAAGGATTACTCAAATTACTTCCTGTCCGCACCAACCAACAATTAGCTGATATCCTAACCAAAGCTCTACCACCTGGGTTATTTTCTAAGCTTAATTCCAAGCTTGGCAGTCACAACATCTACTGCCCGCTTGAGGGGGGTCTCAGAATACAACAGAACTCGTGCAATAGCCTCAAATCCTACTGCCCCGCAACTGAAAATTCATAATTAAATAATATTTTGTTTATAACATAATCAATAGTTAGTTTCTTTTTTCTGCTATATAACTCCTTTCAGTGTTACTCTGTACATAAGCTTTCATAGTAATAAATTCAGTTCAGTTTTTTCTCTCTCCCCTTTCCGTTGCATTCTGCAAACCTTCTCTTTCTCTGTCAACGTAAACCTATTTCTGCATCTAAGTTTCTTTTGTCTTCATGAGGCTGCATGAGGTTTAAGAACATATCATGCCATAATGAAGCAAGACAAAAATATTATTTCATTGCAATATTTTTTAATAGTTGTTTCATTTTTCTCATATTTACATACATAAATTATATTATTTTATCAAATTAATTTTGATATATTCTTTTAATAAATTGTACTCCAATTTTGTTTTGTATATTTAGCACAAAACTAGATCTAAAAATAGACAATGTGCATTTGACCTTTAAATAAGTAGCGTCTATCATCATCACATGTATTTTGTACGGCTGTTTCCTGTAGTGGAATGGATTACAAGTAACAAAATAAAACATTTGCGAATTAAATTATCTAACAAATTAAAATGGTATCACAAAAAGTATCGAAGAAATCTGTTTTCAAATATTTGTTGAGAAAATATAGAAAAGTTGATATTTTTAATTTTATATTGAAAAATGATTTGTTTGATCTCTATTTTTTTTTTCTATTATAAACACTTGTCTACACTACCGAGATGATATTATTCCTTTAAGGCTATATATTATCTTCATCCTTATTAACGACCTCCCTCTTTTAGAGTAATTACGTTATTAACATTCAGGATAACAATATCCTAATCAATCTTATACTAGGTTCAATTTATATGACATAAGCCCATTCAATTAAAATTCCATAAAATAGATATAAGAAGAGCATTGTTTACTGAGAGTTTCTCCCTGCACCTCTAACTGTTTCTTCTACACCCTCAAATTTTTATTTTAATTACATTAATAATCCTGAAGTAAAGTAGGTGACAATAATTAATTTAATTACTGAGATGGGTGTTACTTTCATCTTTTAAAGTGATTATCTCTGGATCCCTAATTCATTTTCGCAACAAACTCCTAGTATGTTTGGTTTCACCTCAATCAAACGTGTAAGTGTTTTTTCAACACAAAATCATCTTTTGTTTGATTTTAAAATTGATTTTGAACCAAAAAATTCACATCCAAAAAATAGTTATAAGCTTCTACGTCCAATAATTGATTCTTTCAAAATTAATTTTTCAACGCTCTCCCAAACACACTCTTCATGATGTTTCCATATTCGGTATATAAAAAGTGAATCGGATTTCGATATCGGGTTCTAATTTAGACATCCGGTACAGAAAATGCATATTCAGTTTAAGTTAAAAACTAATTTCGAATTTTGTATTTCATTTCTTTCGGATTTCGACATCCGTTAAGTTTTATGTAAGTTTTTCCCTTACGTTTTTTAATTTATCATTTATTTGTAAATTTTTTATGTTTGAACATATTTTCTGTTTGAAAAGAAATCGAAAGATGGATTAGCAGATTATTGTGGCATTTGTTTAAGATGATTTAAAGGCGAGTGACAACAGCAATTTGTGGGATGTATATATTTTGTAATCTCGTGGGAGTATAACATATTTGAAGGGATCACTACAGCAAAGACAATTTTATCTTAAGTCACGATTTATCCACGTGTTGTTCATGACTTTCACGGTAATGTGCCAATCCACTCAAGGATCTATCCATGGATTGTTGGATCCAATCCCATGGTTGTTTGGAACGGATACGGGAAGTTTCATAGTGTAGTGGATCAATCTCATGTATGCTTGGAACCAATCCCAACTTGGTAGATCTGATCCCCTCTTATTTGTAATGGATATGGTCGACTTGGAGAGTAGGATTCGATTCCTTACTCCTGGATCTTATCCCTTGTGTGCGTAACATTTTTTACAATGCTATGAAAAAATTAAATTATTTTATTAATTTTTATAATTTATTTCTTTCAATTGTAGTAGTAAAAGAAATAATTATAACTCATACAAATACTAATTTATACTACTTATTACACAAAGGACAATATGGTAATCTATCTTTTATATCTATTTAAACATTTTTTTTAATTTATCACATTAATAAAATAATTCACAAACTCTCACAAACTTTACTTCCAAATTCACTCACAATCACCTCTAAATCCCTTAAAAAAACAACACACATTTCACTCTCAAATCCACTCAAACTCATCCACTTCCTCTCCCTCAAACCCATCCACCCAAGTGAACAAAGCCTTAAGGTTGCTTCTTCACTCTTCTCCTCCTCACAATAATACTAAGGCCTTGAAATGTGTGCTCCAAAGGATCAACAAAACTAGCTTTGTAATCCACAAGTCCAGAATCATGCTCCACACCTTGCATAATTTCAAAATCCAATTCAAGAGGTGTTTCGCATGCACCACCACCTATGATCGGCACCCCCTTATGTTTCATTGCTTCCCTCTCAACCATAGTTGGTTGAACCTCATAATGTGGACCCATATGCCTCATCAAGTTTCAGAGACTTCACTTACCAACAATATTCCCACGATGATCAGATAATAAGTGATTGACACAAAGATTGTATTGCTTTAAATAGTGACAGATCCTGATAAAAAAGTTTGAAGGGTCAAAATAATATATTCAAATCTTATATATTTAATTATTATTACTAATATAACAAAAGTATATATAATTTAGTATTGAATTCTTGTATATATATTTTTTTAAAAAAATATAGTTTTGACATTGTATTTGATATGAAACTCATTTTAAATAAGTTTTTCTAATTTCATCTCTTTCTCTATATATTCTCATATTTGAGAACGTTTTCTTATAATAAGTTTCAAAGAATTAATAAGAAACATTCCGCCTATAATTCAAAATAATTAATGAGATTTCCTACTTATAATTCTTTGAATATTAAGTGTAAGGTCCCATTTAATTATTAAACTAAATTAAAGGAAACGTCACGCGATAAAAGTATAACAGCGTAGTCTTGGGGTCCTTAACACAACCCCTACAACCTGGGCACACCACGGTGCCAGCATAAACCAAATACAATTCTAACAAAGACTGTAGAGTGGGAAAGCATAAAACGATACAGAGGTCGTAGCCCTAATGAAATTGTGAATAAAATAACTCCAGCCCAGATGGCTAAGCAGCGGACTCGCCATTCCCTTGTTGACCACGAGAACTTTGCCCATCTGCTCCCATCAATCACATTGATGATCATCGTAAGAAGAACAACCACATACAATACAACCATACAAACAAACGGGTAAGCTAGAGCCAACACATATTCATCACACAATCCAGTACATTATCATCATCCCATACCCATATAACAACCAAGCATGTTATGATTCTTCAGTCAATACACTACGACTCGACTCGACTCATCCGATACGTATAACTTAGTCGGATTCAGCGGATGCTTGCACTTGTGGTGGATACCTCTGCTCAACCCCGAGCTGCTCATCTCCGAGCTATGTGTTACAAGTGTTACGATGGATCAAATTTCCCTCACCACAAGGTTAGCCCTTAATGAATTTCATGCCTCCTGCTACTCTTACCACAGGAGTCAGTCCGCTCTAAGTGAGACTAACTGACTCCTTAGAGTGTCAGGATGCAACCTTAACTTGAATCCTTACCTAGTTATACAGATGGGGCACCACCATGGACACCCACTAACAGGGGCCATGGAATTACGTCTCGACCACTGAAGCGCAACCCTAAAAGTCTCACCTAGAGACTCCAAGGAATTATGCACTGACACAGATCGACCTCATTCACATAACCAAAATAATAATTACCACGCATAGATATACATCACTCGTACCAACCTTTGAAGCCAATGTCTTTCATGATCCAGGCCCCACTCATTTCAACACCTCATAGTTTATCCATGTAAATAAGATCCAACTCATCATGTTATCATGCCACTTTAATATTATCCGTCTCATTTAATTCACATGTCAATTCTCATACCAACCCATCATCTACAATTCATGAATCATGCCAAATATACTTCATACTCCATTATATACATATCACTCATCATACAATCATACTCAACCAAAACAGATCATTCAGGAACCAACAAACATCAAATCACAGCACTGTCTCGCCCAGCACCTCGCTCAGGCTGAGGGGTCTCGCTCAGGAGTTCCCCCTCCGCCTAGGTGAGGGCACAAGAATAGGAAGCAGGAACCACTACGGGATCTCGCTTAGGCGAGACCCCTCTTGCCTGGGCGAGCGATTCGCTCGCTCAAAATGACGAGCAGGTCGCCTGAGTGACTCTTTGCGAAAACGGTTTGGGCGAGCCTCCGCCAGACTCGCCTAGGCGAATCCGGCTCGCCTGGGCGAGATTACCAGTTCTCGCCCTGGTTTCTCCTGCAACAGATGCACATTCCGATCCAAACAACCAAACAGGGTATTCCACGCACCAAAAATAATGATTTCACCGTACAACATCAAGCAAACTCAAGAATGGACCAAAAATCAACTTAAACCCGAAACCCTAACTTCCCGTACCTGGAAAAAGGGCTAACAGCTGGGTTCTTGGGCACGAACAGAGACTACAGCAGCTCCTAGAGTAGTTTAGCAAGCTGGAAACAAATGAATATTATGAAACGAAGCTACCTAGTACGATCCTAGTTGGAAATCCGAAATAACAGTGCTAAACAAAAGAGGTATGGGGTGGGAACAACTTACGCGGGACGGAACTGGCTCGAACAAGCCCGGCGGAGACCAAAGATTGAACCCTAGCGGAGGTGACTGCGGCTGCTCCAAGGGTTTGGGAGATCTGTTTCAGCAAAGTGATGGAAAGGGTGGTTAGGGCAGACTTAGGGTCTGTTTTCCCCTTTTGGGCCAGCCCTAAGGCCCAACGGTTTGGGGCAACTTTTAAGATAAAAAGGCATATAAAAGAAGTGGGCCTTACATTAAGAAATGGTTCTCTAAGTCAACAATTGAACTCCAAATATCATGCTTGAAAATAGATAAAGAAGTAAATTTATATTGTTTTCATCTTCAAGGTATCCTCCCTTTTATCAATTTAAAATAATGAATCTATTATTTTATTTTTCATCAATATACCTATTTAAAAAAATAACTAAAAAATAATTTATCAAAATCTAATCAACAATTGAGAGACATAATTACTAAAAAAATGATAATCAAGTCACTTTTAAGAAATGGTTATGAAAAAACATATAGTACATAATTTTTCTTTTTATATTCATAAAAAAATAAATATACAAAAAAACTCATAAGATGAAAAAAAATTATATATCAAACTAATATTTTCTTATCAAGAGAAAGGATATAGATACATTTTTATCTTAAAAGAGAACTCGTGAGAATTAAAAGCGAGAAAATGAATTTACGTTTAACTTTCTATTTTTTTCTTCTAAAACAAAAAAAAAGTGCAAAAGTAATAAATGAATATAATATGTGAGAAACTTAAAATGAGAGAAAAAAAATATATCAATAAATTTTATTATTCTTTATTATGTTTAATTTTTAATTTTATTATTTATTAATATTATATTTTATAAAAAATAAAAATCAATCTAAAATATTTTAAAACACAAAGGCCTTGAAATGTGTGCTCCAAAGGACCAACAAAACCAGCTTTTTGTTAATTTAAAATTTTTTAAAAATCTTTGGGAGCCACGACCCTCCTACGGACCTTCTAAGGTCCACTGCTGGCTTTAAGCACGTTAACAAATCTCAGTTCTATCCATGACTTTGTCAAATTAATTTTATAATTTAATTTATAAAACTTTTAAACAAAATTTTTAAAAATTTTAAATTTTTAAAAATTTTGTAAGTATTTAATTCACAAATTAATAATTTTTATATTATCAAATTATTTTTTATTTTTATTTTTTTTGAAATACCGGATGTCAATATCCTTGAGTTGTTGAATTTGTGGCCCGTTCACTATGGATAAATGTTATTGAATATTCTTCCAAAGATCTTGTATAACCTCTATATATGAAATAATTGTTAGCAGTGAAAGTTTAATAATGTTCATGATCCAAGAGACCAACAAGGAATTAATGGTCCACCAATCTTCAAGATCACCATATTCTACTATAACTGATATTCCATCAACTAAGCCAAATTTCTTTTGCGCTCACAAAACTGTTTTTATGGATCAAGCTCATTCATCATAGATTTCTCTCCTCAGCTTCACCTAAGTTATAAGATTTCATAGATTATCATTAAAGGTGATATCGTGCAGATAAATCATTCTTCTTACGGAACTCACATCGCTCTATTTGTTGCCTGCTTCTACCATGGTGACATACAATGAAACCTTAGGGTTTCTTTTGTCATGGCTCTGATGCCATTATAGAAATAAGTGAGAAAATCATCTTACTTATTCATTCATCTCAAACCGGTATATATACATATGTATGAATGTACATTGGGTGCATTTTTTCATTTATTTCTACTTACAAATATGCTTAAGAATATTAACTCCATAAATGAATTACATGATTCTCAACCAATCACATAAATTCTCAATCTATCATCAATCACGTAATCTTTCCAAAATATCAACGATCAACACGAATCGTTGCAAATATTAGCTATCAATCTAACAATATAAGTTATTTTAAATATTTATTTAATAATTTAATTTAAATACTGTATTTTCTTAAAAATAATTATATGTTAACTAGAATTTATAATTTAATTTATATATTAATGTTTATATCATAATATCAAATTATTATAAAATATTATTTTTAATACAAGGTATTATATTTTAAAGATAAACTGAATAAAATATTTTTCAATTTATAGAATTAATAATCAAAATATGTTAAAACTGTATGTAATATAAAAGTAATAATTACTCTTTCTTTATCTTTTCATAATTTAAAATTAATATAAATAATTTAATTTAATATATTATATGATCGTTGCTTTCAAAATTTTTAATATTCCGCTAGTGTTTGTTTTTATTATTTACTATAATTAATTTAATATTAAAAATAGAAAATATTATTCAACATAACTATACTACGTTTAAGTATGTTATTTAATTATATGTAATAAATTATCTTTTTTTACAAGTACGAAAATCACTTACAGCTTTAAAAATTTTGGTAAATTCTGAAAATAATTTATACTATTTTTTAGAATAATTATTAATTTTTTATTTATAAAATATCATCTGGAGAAAATTATAACATATAATTTGATGTTAGTATTGTATAGTTATTTTCTTTCGATGTAGTCTAAAGTCCTGACTATTATATAAATTACTATCATTTCATAAAAAGAAATTAAAATTGATATTTTTGTGTGCAATAAGATTTTTTAGATAACATTAATTATAACACATTATATATATATATATATATATATATATATATATATATATATATATATTACATCTTTGTAATTGTTTACAAAATATTATAAAATATATTTACTAAAAAAATATTTTTGACATAATATTTAAAGTTCTACATCAGAATAGAAGATGATTTATATATCTAATATCTCGTAAAGATATTAATATAAAATCTTCATATGTTAATTTAAAGAAGATTTCCTAACAATTCTTAAACAATTCATACTAACCAGGTTTTTCTTCTACTTGTACGACAGACATATCTAAAAGAAAAAATAAAAGGACTTAGATCTTTGTAAACCTCAAAGTCAATCTTGATAAACTCAACAAACAATACAAATACTAGAAGCCTCAAATTGGACCTACAACTACAAGACTCAAATAGCAATACACACATTAGGGGGACTTGAATTAGACCTAAAACCAAAAGACTCAATCTAATTTTATCATATATATGGATCCATATTCCACTACTAATGATTCATTATGAACATCAAAGTTACTATTGAAAGTGATTACGTAGTTTAGTGTTTCTCATAAAATCATTGGTACAATCATACTTATTTACTTATCAAGAATATCAATCATTTATTGGCTCATTAAAGAGATAAATACCTACTATCTAACATTGGCGATGTTAAACAGGTATTAAATAGTTCAAGTTTGGCCTATGAATATCCTAGTCTAGAATGTTATTTTAAATTATCAACATATTCATCTACTTGGTAAAAACTTCTTTAGACCTCACTATGATCCATGCCTTACCTCCCGAAATATACCAAAATATGACTTTCCAAACACAAACACTCTTACATCGGTTTGATCTCAACTCATTAGAACTAAACATAAGACACTTTTTGAACAAACATATTGTTAGATATTTTTAAGGATTACAAAATGTAATGACTTTCAAGATATGTAATTTTCCTTCAACAATAATTCATACACCATCCAAATGGTACCAATAATATAAAATAATAATAAAACATATAGGTAACCTTCATTTATCCAAGTTCACGACTTAAAATAATATTTAATTTTACTTTAGGTTATATATATATATATATATATATATATATATATATATATATATATATATATATATTTACAATGCATTACATACAAATTTTATCTGTTGAAAAAGTTAATTATTTTTGTAGGGAAATTTTTTAATGGACAACATTAACCTTTTCTTAACAAAGATCTTTGTCACAAATTTGTTTCATCTCAAAAATCCATCATAAATATTTTTATTATTTAAATTTCATTATAAATTTAACAATGTCATCACAAAATTATTATAGTGTGTTATGCGTTTAATATTATCACAAATATCTTTCAGGAAAAATATTTTTTAATAGTATTTAATTTTTGTAAATTTTATTTCAAAATATTAAGACATGATTTTGTTTTTATATTACACTTTATTTTTCATTACTATAAGTAACATAATGAAATTAGGCTGTCTAATTAAAAATATGAATAGTCTTATTTTATACATTTTTATCAGCAAAGTAATAAAAAAATTTATAAAAAAGTATCATATTGAATTTTTATTTTATTTTATGTTTTATTAATTACCTTGCCAAATAATTTTAATAAATACTTACACTTTAATAAATTATCTTAAAAATTATCTACTATTTTTAAGATTTTAAGTAGTTTTTCCAATTAGTTCTTATAAGTCTTAAGCAGGGTCTGAAAATGTTAAAAATATTTTTAATAAAGTGTTTCTACTTTCAATTTCTTAACTAACACTAATTAAAATTTGCTTAATTTTATTTGGCTAAACATTAAAAATGACAGTGACATATCAACGCAATATTAGACTTCACAATACCTATTTTCATTTTCCTTGTCCACATTTCTTTCTTTTTCTAGTGGTCTCTTTCTTCTTATTATATGTATATACACTTCTTAAGAGCGTGACATTATTATATATTAAGAAAAATCGAACAAAGGTACTTAATTCAACCAAAGAGGGCATACATAATTTTTTTTCTCCAAGCTTTTTCAAAAGTAAACAATGAGATGCGACTTTTGATATATTATATATGTTACCATCAACCACCAACCACCTTCTCAATTTACAGCCACAAAGAAAGCCACTGAAACAATGATTTTGCAACCAGTGCTATTTGAGTTGACATTAGAACATTTGTGTGAAGTAAGAACTTCTCATACCATATTTTAAGGTTAAAATGCTTCAATATAAAATATTACTACCTACGATTAAAGTTTAATTCATAAATTTATATTCTTTTTCCTAATCCTAATAGTCTTCAATGTGTTTGGATGGGATGGGGGATATAGGAATCAAAATGTATGTAAAAAATAAAATATATATAACACAATCTATATAGTCATAAATGAAAGATAAGTTAAGAGCGTATAATGTATACCTAAATAACATAGATAAGATATAATTTTTGTTCAATATTCATTAAGAAGTACGGATGAAACTAATAACAATATGTTAATGATTACCCTCTTTTTGATAATCAACTTACAACGATCTTATAATACCCAGTTTGGTACTAGTGTGTCAAATAGGTATCCGGTTTTAAAAAAATGTCAATTACATCCCAACTTTTGAAAATTGCTTCAATTAGATCCCTTTCAGACAGAGTTCACTAACGCCGTTAGTCAACGTGCCACGTGTCAATCTGTGGTTTTTTTGATTTTTTTTAAAAAAAATTTTAATTTTTTTTAAATTTTAAAATTTTTTTTAAAATTTTTTTAAAAAAAAAAATTAAAAATGCTATGTGTCAAGTCCCTGTGTGTGCCACGTGGTATTGTCAGTGCCACGTGGCATTGTAATGCCATGTGTCAGTGTCACTATCAGATGTTATTGTGTTGATTTCGATTTAATCCCCATCTATGTTTTTTCGTTTCAATTTAGTACCTACTTATGTGTATTTGATTCAATTTTGACCTAATAATTTTTAATAATTAAAATATTTTTTTATAAAATTAAAAGTAATTAAGTATAAAAGTTTTACAAAAATTAAGTATTTGATATTTATATTAAAATTTAGTGGTAAAAGTCATTTTATTAAGTCATTTTTAATAAAAAAAATTAGTATAACATTCATACCAATAAAAATTTTGATT